>Ga0256829_1003445_pt1 | contig 10973 bp, 10 predicted proteins | sample 131447metaG_FD_185979 | JGI IMG/M metagenome (GOLD analysis project Ga0256829, IMG submission 185979) | Hydrothermal vent microbial communities from Lau Basin, Pacific Ocean - 131-447 | ecosystem: Environmental > Aquatic > Marine > Hydrothermal vents | place: Pacific Ocean: Lau Basin | collected... | reverse complement strand
AGTGTTTTTTTGCGAATGGAAGCTTTTGTATAAATGAAGTTTTGGCATATTTGCCATTTAAAACAATATATCGCTCTTTTTCATCTAAAAAATCGACTAAACTAAATACATCTGCATTAGGATAAATTTCTAAAATTGCTTTTAAGACCTTTTCTGCACCAGCATTTGTCACAAGCCAGTCATGTACTATAGCTACTTTCAATTCAATAAATCATTCATCTTTTCTACAATCTTATATAATTGAAAAACAATTTGCTTAGGGAATACAAGAGCAGGAAAAGTAAATATCCAAAAGTAAATATCTTTATAAAAGATTTTATAAAAGATTTTCAAACAATTTTTGTACTGGACTTTTGATACGCCAGCACGCAGTCTTGCTATATTTGCGGGAAAATACATTATAAGTAATCTTTTTTTAAAAATTTTGATAAAATTATCTATATGAAATTTCTCATTAACCATATACAATGTTTCAATAAAATTTTTACCAAAAACTTCACAAAAATTATAATTCCCACTATTAAATTGTCTAGCAGCAAAAACCTTACTTTTACAAAATATATTTTGGTCCCCTTTTATTGTTGAAACCATATTCCAATAAACCTGTCCTAAATTATTATTTGGTATATCTTTTAGATTTACTTCACCTTTTAAAATATCTTTATTAAAAATATTTGCACTTATAAAAGTGATATTTGTATGTATCTTATTTATAAATTTATCTTTACTTTTTATATTCTCATAGGAAAAATTATCTGTCTTGTAATTTAGTAATTCTTTTTCATCTTGAAAATTTTTAGCCCGGAGATGTATCAAACCAAGATTGTTGTTATTTTTGATTATAGATAAAATAAATTCAATTGAATCTTTAAAAAAAATATCATCATCACCAAATAACCACACAAATTTTGAATTAGCTTTTATTATACATTTTTTAAAATTCTCATCTGGTCCAATATTGGTATTATTTTTAATATATTTAATATCCATCTTTTTTATATTGTTTACTACTTCCTCTGTATTATCAGTTGAATCATTATCAATAACCAAAATTTCTAATTCGTTACAATTATTAGGCAATGCTTCTTTCAATGACTTTAAACATGCATTTAAATAATGTACTCTGTTATATGTGGGTATCGCTATAGTTAGTATAGACATTTATATTTTTCCTTTTAAGAAATCTTTATAAATTATATAAATCCAAGGCAATCCAAATAGATAGCTAGACAATAGACCCAAAAAGATAAATTTTACTGTAAAATATTTTAATATTACTATCGTAAAAATTAAAATATATATAGATGATACTATAGTTGGGATAACAAAAAGTTCTCTTTTGAACATTCTAGTGAACATCACAAGAGAATAAATGATTATTTGAAAAAACCATGCGGCAGATAATATAAAAAATGAACTTATATCGACAACTCTATTTTGATAGATATTAAAAAAATTCACATTAAAAAGTAAATATGATCCAAAAAGTAAAAGTAAAATAAAAATTAATAGTGATGATCTCGATGCGTTAAAATAAATATGATACGCTTCCTGATATCTTTTTTCAGATATAAGCTTTGCTACAAGCGGTAGTTTAGCATGCAAAGCTGATGTGGAGATTGCAAATAATGCTGTCATAATAGCTATACTTAATCCAACTTTTCCAGAATACCTAGCCCCATAAAAAGAGTACACTATAGGTGTATAAATCTGAAATAGTAAAAACCCACTGATCATACTAAATGAATTTTTCTTAAAATAGTTTAAAAATATTATCTTTTTGTATTTATTAAATTGATTTTTTTTATTGACTATATTCTTAATATGATTTTTAAATTTATACAAAAAATATATAAACCAAAAAAGCATGGTAATGCATACAGATAGTGATAGAGCATAAAGTTTATAATCAGAATATAAAAAATATATAGTTGAAACAATAATTGTAGCTATCAAGATAGACTTGAATTTATATGCATACTCAACTTTATTAAAACTTTCAATATAGCTCAAGATATAAAAATTTAGACTATATAGATATAAACCAACAACATATATCAAAAAAATTAGAATCAAGTTCAATGAATTTGCTTCGTTAATATAAAATATAAATGAAATTAAAACTAATAAAGACAGCCAAGTTAGTAGTTTTAAAAAAAATATGCTACTAAATTTTATAAAGCCAGACAAATTATCAATATCAATTTGTCTACCTACAATCTTTAAATTATTGGTAGCTAATTTTTTAAATTCATGTGCCCCAAAAATCAAAGCAATATTATTCTGTGACGCACTAAAAAGCAAAATAATAGATCCAAAACTAAGCATCAAGAACCAAATACCTTGATTTCGTGATGTTAAAAATAAAGGTAATAGGAGTATTGCCACAAGACCATTTAAAATCTTAAAAATCTGAAAGACAAATACCCAAAAAGCTTTTTTATCAATCAAAGTTGATTCGTTCTTTTTCAAATACAAGTGGTCTTTTTAATACTTGCGTATAGATAGCTCCAATATATTCGCCAATTATACCTATAAAAAATAACATTACAGAAAACATAAATGATGTCATAACGAGTAGTGGCGCCATTCCTAAACTCATGGTATCCCAAAACATTAGTTTTGCAACAAAATACCCTACGCCTACAACAGCACTTATAATTCCAAAAAAAACACCTATAAAAATAGCCATACGAAGAGGGACTTTGGAATTATTGATAATACCAAGCATTCCCATGTCATATAAAGAGTAAAAATTATTTTTAGTTACACCCCGTACTCTTACTGGTTGATTATAAGGAAGAAGTTTAACATTGTATCCCACTTCAGCAAGCATACCTCTAAAAAAAGGATATGGATCATCTAAGGTTTTTAGTGCATCTATTACTTTTCTATCAAAAAGTCCAAAGCCTGTGCAGTTTTTAAAAATCTGAACTTCAGAAAGTTTATTTAAAATCTCGTAATACAGCTTTCGGACATTAAACATCATCCCATGTTCTTCGCTATCTCTCTTTTGTGCAAGAACAATATCACTACCATTTTCCCATTCTCGAATAAAACCTAAAATCATTTCTGGTGGATCTTGTAAATCAGCTACTACAGAGATGACAGCATCGCCTGTAGCTTGAAGGAGAGCATAAGTAGGGGATTTGATGTGTCCAAAATTTCTTGAATTTACTATGATTTTTACATTTTTATCCTTTTTCGCAAGACTCTTTAAAATCTCCACTGTTTTATCTTCTGATGCATTATCTATAAAAATATGTTCATAACTATAACTATTACCTAAATTTTTCATCACCTTTTTTACTTGTTTATAAAGTTCTTCAACATTTTCTTCTTCATTATAACAAGCAGTGACTATACTAATTTTTTTCATAATCAAATTTTCCTTTCAAAAACAAAATTCTTATTGAGTATATATGACACAATAGCCAAAGGAGCCAATAAAACAAAACCATTGATATACATATTTTCAAAACCAAAATATTTGAGAACCCACAATCCTGAAATATTTAATACATAAATCACAGCATACACAGCTATAAAGTGCAAAATCAAATTATTGTCATGACTATCAAAGACCAGCTTTCCAATACTTTTAAAATTAAATATTACTCCTAAAACAGTTGAAAATAATACAGCTAATGGATATTTTATTCCTATATAAATAAATATAGCAAATAAGCCATAACCTACTATTGTATTTAAAATACCTACTAGTATGAATTTTATAAATTTTTTTTCAATTTTTACGTTTGTAAACACTAATTAGTTTTCCCTTTTTGATAAGCTTATAATTATTTTTTACCTCGCTCCATAGTTTTTTCAAATCATTTAATTTAGGTATCCTTTGTTTTAAAGATTCATTTCTCCAAAATGGTTCTAAATCAAAGAATGCCATTCGTGCCATCTCTTTTTTATAATCCCTGTCAATATCATTATCTACAAATAAAATTTTTGCATGTCTATTGATTTGATTTTTAATCATATTAAAATCATTTTTTGTAACAATACTTGATCTTAATTCGAAAAACGGGAATCCACTATAGTGTTTTGATAAAATTTCAAGCATATTGTCATACTTTGAAATCATATATATTCTTTTTGACTGAGCATATTTATCTATAAGTTTAATCGAATTACCAAATTTATCAAATGAATAAGTTGTAATAATTCCACCTGCTCTTTTTAAATTCCATTTGTATGTTTCATGAGTTTTAAATACATTGTTATAATTCTCTTCTCCTTGTACAAAAGTATTCAATAGTTTTATATAGACTACTAAAAAAACTATCAAAAGTATAAAAGAAAAAACTCTTTTATACTTAAAATTAAACAAATTATATACTATTGCAAAAGGTAAAATATACAGATATGAATATACTACAATATCATTAATTGTTCCATGCCATATAAAATAAGTATACAAAAACTGGGTATAAAATAATGTAAAGATATAAACATACAAATATTTTATAGAAAGAAGTTTTTCATATAAAGTTACAAGAAATATCCATTGCAGCAATATAACTAAGAGTACAAGAAAAAATATAATATTACTTCGAAACGGAAAAGAATAAAATCCATCTAAAAAATATTTAACTGACGGATTTGGCATCATTGGATACAATTTAATTGCTAATAATCCAAAAATAATCGTTATGATCAATAAAAAAGCATTTCTTTTATTGATATTTTTTGTTTTTAAATAATCTACAACTAAAGGAATAAGTAAAGTTCCAATAATGGATAAAAATATAAATTGTCCAAAACCTTTTGCAATAAAAATAGACAGAACAGATAGTATAGATGCTATCGCTAAAAAGAAAAAATTTCTCTTGTTCATATATAAATACAAGAAAGGAATTATAAAAATATCTAGCAAGTGCCTTGAATTTGTAACGGTAGGTGCATACGAAAAAGCATAATAACCATCTCCAAAAAAAGCTATTCCAAATATAACAATAAGTCCAAGCCTTAAAATGTTATCTTTAAATAACAATAAGATGCATATTATATAAACAACATAATAAAGCAAGTTAATAGTTTTTTTGGCCTTTTCGTAGTTATTGATTGAAAAACCTCCATACATATTCATAATCTTAGCAACTAAAACGACATTTAAATACCCATATTGCGAAAATATCTCTTTTTTAGGTCTATGTAACTCCATTTCAGTAATTGGAGCAAGTACAAATGAATTTTCTTCCCAATAATATCTATCAAATATCTGCATATCCTGTTCATAAGTATTTTTATATATAAAATCCATTTTTTGTCGCAGTTTATCTATAGTTTTTGCTTGAAACATTGGATAAGTAGCAAAATATGGTAATATTTTATTTCCTTGAATATACAATTTATTATTATTATTATTATTATTATTAAAAATATAATCAGTATATAAAAGATTTAAGTTTTTACTATATTTTATATTGCTAAAATGAAGTTTTTTAGATTTATTAAAAAGATATTTGTATGAATTCGCCTGATATTTAGCCATTACTAGATAATCAGGAAAATTATTAAAACTTAAGCCCGTACCTTTTTTATCATTGAAAAATATATTTTTTGTTGATGTATAGGCTTCTTTTAAATTTGGTTTAAAAAGGAGGTTTTGATTTATGTATTCCTGATTAGAAACATTTTGATCTTTGAGAATGGTAATTTCATTAATGTACCTATATTCATTCATTAGCTTATAATTATTTATAATGTGTTGAAAATAAAAATAGCTTTGAACGATAAAAAGTATCGTAAGCAGAGGGAAAAAATATCTTTTTTCTTTAATTTTTTCAATCATTATCTACCTTGTATCTTTTAGAATATGATATCCATAAATAAAGTATAAAAAAAATAGAAGTAGTAAAAATAAAATATAAATAATAAAAAAAATATAAGTTTTTACTCGGATTATAAAAATAGTATACCCATTGAACATAATCATATTTTCCAATCTTAAACGAATAAAACATTATCTTAAAAACCTTAAATGATAACAATTCAAAGAATATATAAAAAAGCATAAGCTTGAATTTTGTCACTTTATAAATTCCTTAATCTTCTCAATCATATAACTAATAGCATCATTACCCATACCAGGATATAGACCAATCCAGAAGCTATCATTCATAATTTTATCTGTATTTGACAACTCGCCAACAACCCTATAATCTTTCTCTATCTCCAATGAATCAAACATAGGATGTCTTAGCATATTCCCAGCAAAAAGATTTCTTGTTTGAATGTTGTTCTTTTCTAAATATTGTGACAAATCATTTCTAGTAAATTGTGTATCGTCTTTTAATGTAATCATAAAACCAAACCAACTCGGATCAGAGTTTGGTTGAGTTTCTACCAAAGTCAATTCTTTCATATCTTTTAGTCCATCATAAAGTCGTTTAAAATTTTCCTTTCTAATCTCTACAAATGAAGGAAATTTCTCAAGTTGTGCACATCCAACGGCTGCTTGCATATCTGAAACTTTTAAGTTAAATCCAAAATGAGAATAAACATACTTATGATCATATCCTTTTGGTAAATTTCCATGACTCATAGAAAATCTTTTACCGCATGTATTATCAACACCGCTTTCACACCAGCAGTCTCTTCCCCAGTCTCTCATGCTAAGCATTATTTTTTGTAAAAGAGGATTATCTGTATATGTAGCTCCACCTTCACCCATAGTCATATGGTGAGGCGGATAAAAAGAACTTGTCCCTATATCTCCCCATGTTCCAGTTGGTCGTCCATTATAGGTTGAACCTAGAGCATCACAATTATCTTCTATAAGCCAAAGATTATATTTATCACAAAAGTCTTTTACAGCTTTAATGTTAAAAGGATTTCCTAAAGTATGAGCAATCATCACAGCTTTTGTTTTAGAGCTTAAAGCTTTTTCCAATTGTGTAGTATCAATGTTAAAATGTGTTAGTTCCATATCAACAAACACAGGAACAGCCCCATATTGAACTATAGGAGCCACTGTTGTTGGAAAACCTGCTGCAACTGTGATGATCTCATCATCACGCTTTACTTGTCTTTCTTTAAGAAGAGGAGATGTTAAAGTATAAAATGCAAGAAGATTGGCACTACTTCCGGAGTTTACTAAAAAAGCCCATCTAACATTTAAATACTTAGCTAACTCCTTTTCAAATCTTTTAGAGTAACTTCCATAAGTAAGCCAAAAATCAAGTGAGCTATCTACCAAATATTCCATTTCTGTAGCATCAAATACCCGTCCTGCATAATTGACACGACTCTTTCCTGCTACAAATTCAGCCTCTTGTTTTGGTTTATGTACAAGTTCATAATATTCTTTTGTTTTTTCCAGTATCTCTTGTTTTAGTTGTTCTTCTTTTGTCATTTTATTTATCCTTTTTCCACATATCATCTATTTTTTCTAGATAGGGGTCATTTTTTACAGTTTCAATATCTAAACTATTGAGGTTATTTTTAAAATACTTTCTCATTTTTACTATTGCATCTTTATGAGATGTAAACTTAAAATCACCTATCTCTTTTAAAATTCTTGTATTATCAGATGTGTATTCATTATTGAGTCCATCGTTGAGAACTCTTATCTCTGATTTAAAGTCACTCACTTCATTTACAAGATTTGCTAAGCTAATCAAGTCTATCTTCTTACCTGTCGTTATATTATATATTTTTTCTTTATACTCATTATGGATAAACCAATCTGTCATCTTAACCAAATCATCTATATAAATATAATCAAAATAAACATTTTTATTAATGACTATAGGCAGTTGTAAAAGATTTTTCACTATTGCATTTGAGATGAATTTATAGCGATAATTCTCATACTCTCCGTAAGCTCCAAAGATTCTAAGTTGAACAATATTATCGCACTTTTCTATATATTTTGATGTAATCGACTTGTAAAATCCATATTCATCAAATGGTTGTTCTTGAAGATACTCATTTTCTCTCACTTCTACAATAGGTTTGTGCTTTCCATACTCTGCACCGCTTCCAAATGAGATAATTTTTTTTACATTTTTTTCATGCTTTGCAATGTTGAAGAATATTCTGAGATTATACTCTGTAACATTTTTCATATCAAGTGTATCTCTACCCCCACCACGATTTGCTAGATGGATGATGATATCAATCTTATTGGAAAAAATATACTCATCAACATCTTTTTCATTTGCTAAATCCAACTCTTTACTTGAAGGTGTAAAAAGAGTATATTTTGTATCATTATTTTGTAGATACTCTTTTAAATGGGAACCTATAAAACCATTAGAACCTGTAATGAAGATGTTCATATTATCCATTCAACCTTTTTTCAAGCATATCAATACGCTTTTCATCTTCACTTTTTACTCTGTGATAATATCTTCTTTTACTTTTTAACCATAAAAGCTCAAACTCTACACCAGCTAAAATACCTTCTTTTATATTATTTACTGCATCTTTATGATAAACAATCTTTCTCGTTTCATATTTATCTATGAGATTATCAGATACAAGTGTTTTTATAAACTCTGAAGAGTTAGCAGAAATAGCACCACCTAAACCACAATCCAAACCTTTTGCTCTACACTTTTGAAATACATTAGTACAATATTCTAACATTTGTTCACTATCTGCGAAACTTCTATCTTTCCCCATAGAAGCTGTAAAATCAACTCTTCCAATTGTAACTCCAGAGAGTAAATCTAAATTATCTAAAGTTAAAATATCATCAATATTTTTATATCCTGTAATAGTTTCTAAATTAAAAGCAAAATCTATATCTTTTGCATTATCTTCAGGAATAAATGTTGCGATTGAATTTGTAAACTTACTAACAGCAAATTTTGTTTCTGCCATTGGGGCGATAATGCTCTTAACTCCAAGTGTAATAGCACTGTACATATCTGATACAGCTTCTACCCCTCCTATTTTCATTATTATAGGAAGACCAACAGAACTTGCAACATCCTTAAGTCTCATCAGTTCATCCTGACGACTACCTTCATTTTCATATTCAGCTTTAATCTCAAATACACCATAATCATCTCTTAGTCTCTTTAAGACATCAACCATCTCTCTTTCTATACTATTCATTTTCATTCTCCTTTAAACAAACTTTTTTTACCATTGATAACACATTTATAAACTCTTCATCCTTAACATCATCTGTTTTCAGCATTTTAAAATCCTTATCAGGAATGATTACTGTTAGATATTTGCCAACTCTTTTTTTATCATTTTTCATAGATTCCAATAAAATATTTTGATCAAAATCGGTTTCTCTGAGTTTTAAAGGAATATTTGGCAACAAAATATTTTTTGTTATAAAATCAACATCATCTTTATTTGCCAAACCTCTTTCACTCGACATAATATTTGCAAAAATCATACCAATATTAACAGCTATTCCATGAGGTACATAATAATTTGATGATGTTTCTAGTGCATGACCAAAACAGTGTCCGTAATTTAAAAGATTTCTTCTGCCAAGATCAAATTCATCGTCCTTCATGTAATTAAGTTTGACCTTCATATTGTCGTGTATGATTTCTAGTCTATCACTTGTATTACTTATAGCTTTTTCAATTATTTTTAAAACTTTATTCATATCCTTTGGATATTCTTCTTTCATTAATTGAAATTTTATTGTTTCTCCGATACCACTAAAAAAATCAAGTTTCTCTAAGCTATTTAAAAAGCTAGGATTAATAAAAATTTTTTGAGGTGGATAAAATGTTCCCATTAAATTTTTATATTTTTCATAATTAACAGACGTTTTACTTCCAATACAACTATCTGTCATTGCTAAAAATGTTGTTGGTACGAAAATCCAATTAACACCTCGATAAAGCGTTGATGCTACAAAACCTGTTATATCTTGAGTTATACCACCACCGATAGAGATGATAGTTAAATTTCTTTTTACAGATTTAGAAATTAAAAAATCATATATCTCTTTGACATAATCAAATGTCTTATTCTCTTCTATAGCATTGAATAAAAATAAATTATCTTTATTAATATCTTTAAACTCATTGGAATATAAATTATAAACATTTTTATCAATAATTAATACAGAATTATTTATGTTATTAAATTCTTGTATAAAGTTAAAATTATCGGTAAAGATTACATCATAATTTCTAATATTTGACTCTATTGTCAATTTCATGCTAAAAACCCTCCATCTATTGTTATTACCTCTCCGGTGATATAACTATTTTTCTCTGATATTAAAAATAGTGCCAATTCAGCAATTTCGTTTGGTTCTGCAAATCGTCGCAAAGGTATAGTTTCTTTAATATCATTTTGTTGTACTAAAGGAATATTTGTTTGCGTCATTTCAGTATTAACATAACCAGGTGCTATAGAATTTATTAATATATTATATTCACCTAATTCTCTTGCTAATGCCTTTGTCATACCGTTTAAACCAAATTTTGTCATTGAATACAATGTTCTATACTCTTTTGAACGTATACCCCAAATTGAACTTATATTAATAATCTTCCCATAGTTATTTGTTTTCATTGCACTAGATACTTCCTTAATAAGAAACAATGGTGCTACAAGATTACTATTTAACATATTGTTAGTATCTTCAAAGTTTAAACTTTTTAAATCGCCTAAAATATTAATCCCCGCACAATTAATCAAGCCCTTTACCTCAATATTTTTACAATATTCTTTTATACTCTCAGGCAATGAAATATCCAATTCTTCCCTACTTGGAGTAAGACAATCATAACCATTCTTATCGAGTAGCTCTTTAATAGATTTACCTATTCCTCTACTTGAACCAGTAATTAAAATTTTATTCATCAATAGTCTTCACAATCATGCTTTCATGAAAAACATCTCTATCCAAAAAAGGAAACATATCTTCTAATGGTTTAGAGATCATTTTCCCATCTGGTTTTATTTCTGATGATAGTTTTGGTTGCATCTTTTCTTCAGGAGAGAGTATTATTTCACAAACTACTGGA
>Ga0256829_1003444_pt1 | contig 10974 bp, 10 predicted proteins | sample 131447metaG_FD_185979 | JGI IMG/M metagenome (GOLD analysis project Ga0256829, IMG submission 185979) | Hydrothermal vent microbial communities from Lau Basin, Pacific Ocean - 131-447 | ecosystem: Environmental > Aquatic > Marine > Hydrothermal vents | place: Pacific Ocean: Lau Basin | collected... | reverse complement strand
CTTTTGAAAAGCTGGAAGATGATCTGATCGGCAGAAATTCCATGCAGGCCCCGGGACGATTCGAACGGACATCATGGCACCGGGATGATAATCCGGATCATGGCGGCGGGGTTATGTCGGTGATGAAAGGCCGGGTTTTCGAGAAGGTCGGGGTTAATATCTCCACCGTTCACGGCGAATTTCCGGCGGAATTTGCCAAAAATATTCCGGGGGCCGACACCGACCCGCGCTTCTGGGCCAGTGGCATTTCGCTGGTCGCCCATCTGCATAGCCCGCTTGCCCCCGCCGTCCATATGAATTGCCGCCATATCATCACGACAAAAGGCTGGTTCGGTGGTGGCGGTGACCTGAACGCCGCTATACCCAATGCTCGGGATAGCGCCGATTTCCACGCGAGCTATAAAAAAGCCTGCGATAAATATGACCCGGACTATTATCCGAAATACAAGAAATGGTGTGATGAATATTTCTATATCAAACACCGCCACCGGGCGCGCGGCGAAGGCGGTATTTTCTTTGACCAGCTGAACACGGGCGACTGGGAAGAGGATTTCGCCTTCACACAGGATGTCGGGCGCGCCTTCCTTGATATTTACCCCGCCCTGGTCCGCCGCCATATGGATGAGGACTGGACGGCGGAGCAGCGCGAGGAACTGCTGCTCTACCGGGGCTATTACGCCGAATTCAACCTGCTCTATGACCGGGGAACGGCTTTCGGCCTGAAAACCGGCGGCAATGTTGACGCCATCCTGATGTCCCTGCCGCCAGAGGCCAAATGGCCCTGATTTCCTGACGGTCCAGCCAAGCCAGGTTATTTATCAAGGTTATTTATAAAGTTAATTTCAGGTCAGAATTTATGCACAGACATATTAAGAAACTATATGAAATCGCCAACAGCCCCAATCGGATAATCATTGGTTTGATGAGTGGAACATCCCTTGATGGACTTGATGTTGCTTTATGCCGCATTTCGGGACAGGGTCCGACCTCCTCTCTTGAACTGCTTGAATTCGAAACGGTCCCCTATACAAAAGATTACAAGGACAGGGTCAAGGCGGTTTTTGCCAAAAGAACAGTTGACCTCCGGCAGGTATGCCTTCTCAACCCATGGATTGGCCTGTCTCATGGAGAAATGGTCATGTCCTGTCTGCAAAAATGGCATATGGAGAGCTGTGATATTGACCTCATCGCAAGCCACGGGCAGACGATTTACCATTGTCCAAAATCACAACATCACCTGGATCAATACCCAAATGCGACATTACAGATTGGCGACGGTGATCATCTTGCCTATTCAACAGGGATCATAACCTGCAGTGATTTTCGCCAGAAGCATATTGCCGCCGGGGGAGAAGGGGCACCCCTGGCAGTTTACGGTGATTACCTGTTATTCAGCAGTAATGCCGAAAACCGGGTTATGTTGAATTTGGGAGGCATTGCCAATCTGACATATTTACCGAAATCAGCAGATGCCAGTGCAGTGTTCAGTTCAGATATAGGGCCTGGCAATACGATGATGGATGCCCTGGTACAGAAACATTATCCGGATCAGTATTTTGATAAAGATGCCAGAATTGCCCTGGCCGGAAAGCTGCATGCCCCCTTGCTGGCATCCCTGAAGGATCATGCCTTTTTTGATCAGCCCATGCCCAAAACGACCGGCCCTGAATTATTCAATCTTTCCTATCTTGAACAGGCGCTGGCCAAATGCGGCGGACAAGATCCGGCTCTTGCGGATATTATGGCTACGCTGAATATTTTTTCGGCAACCATGATTGTCCAGGTTTTGAATTCATGTGCCGGAAGGCTTGGGGATTATGAAATCTATGCCAGCGGCGGCGGCGTTCAAAATCCGCTGCTAATGGACAATATAGAAACACAACTTGCGAACAAGGCCATTAAATCCACCCGGAGCCTGAATGTTGACCCTGATGCCAAAGAAGCAATTTTATTTGCTGTTCTCGCGAATGAATGTGTAGCGGGAGGGGAAACCCAATTCGGCAATATAGAGGAGGGGATACCGTCTGTGACCATGGGAAAAATCAGTTTTCCTGACTGAAGCAAGTCCAATGTAACATGATACAGGAATAAAAACGAATGACTAAACCACATACGGGGCCTCTCTCGGGTTTGAAAATACTGGAAATCGAAGCCATAGGACCCGTCCCTTTTTGCGGAATGATATTGGCTGACCTTGGTGCCGAAATAATCATGGTGAACAGGATGACCAGGTCAGGCCTTGGCATCCCCTGTGACGAGAAATATGATACTCTCAGCCGTGGGAGAAGATCCATCGCGCTGGATATGAAATCAGCCGATGGCAAGGAAATAGTCAAAAAACTGGCCATGAAGTCTGATATCCTTATGGAAGGAATGCGTCCGGGCGTTATGGAAAAATTAGGCCTGGGCCCGGAAGAACTGACCGCCTTAAATCCCAAACTTATTTATGCGCGCATGACCGGATGGGGTCAAACCGGGGAACGGGCACAGATCGCCGGGCATGACATAAATTATATATCTCTGAACGGAACTCTGGGAACTTTTGGCCCAAAAGACAGCCCGCCGATGATCCCGCTGAATATGATGGGCGATTATGGGGGGGGAGGCCTGTTTTTAGTAATCGGTATTCTGGCAGCGGCCCTGGAGAGCAAGGCCTCCGGCAAAGGACAAGTCATAGATGTGGCCATGATTGACGGGTCAAACTATTTGATGAGCGTTATTCATATGCTTTCAGCGGGAGGTGTCTGGAAAGATGGTCTGCGCGGGAGTAACCCGCTTGATGGCGGCCTGCCATTTTATAGCATTTATGAAACCAGTGATGCAGAATATATGGCCGTTGGAGCGCTGGAACCCAAATTTTATAAAGAACTTCTGAGGGGATTGGGCATAGACGGGTCTGACCTGCCGGCCCAAAATGATCCTGCCGGCTGGGACGAAATGCGTCGCATATTCACAGACCGTTTCAAATCGCGAACACAGGCTGAATGGACAAAAATTTTTAATAGCACTGATGCCTGTACAACCCCTGTTTTAACGATGACAGGCTCCAGACAGGATAAAATAAATCAAAATAGAGGGCTATATAGTTTGTCAGGTGATGTGTCAGTCCCCACACCCGCGCCACGTTTCTCGCGGACAAAGACTTTTGTGGCCGGACCACCGGTTAAAGCGGGCAATGATACGGTTGATATTTTATCTGACCTTGGGATAAGCGCCGCAGATACCCGGAAACTGATAGATCAGGGTATCGTAAAAACCGGCAAATAAGAGGGTGTTCATTATTCTGTGTCAGCCGGGACGGTTCATCCTGAATTTTTCTGCAAGTTTACGTAAATCCACTTTTTTTACTCTTTGCTGGAACTCATTAATAATTTTAAAATAATTAGCTTTGTTTATTATGGATTTCTTTTCCGAGAATTCTTTTAGGAACATACTGTTATATGAGCCATTATAATGGTCCAGATCTTTGTAATTGGCTATATGATTCACAAAATTATGATTGCCAAACCAATAGAGTTCAACATTGTGATATTGCTCTGTTTCCAAAATAATATCTTTCACAAAGTTTAAATAATCATTCAGGTTATTTGACGAGGATTGGGAAAGAATGGCATACTCGAAAATTGAATAGGGCGGAAAAAATAAAATAAACCTGGTATTCTTATAATGCTTTACTAACGGGATAATATATTTTTTAAATTGACTATAATCATAAAGTTTATAAGCAGATGGCGCTTTATGAGATGGTTTTCTATCCGCAGTAATAGTTGCATTTATAATTCTGTGTATAGATTGCTTTACTTGTTCGTTATCCCTGTTTTTAATCCAATTATCAACTCCACCAAACCTCTTGTTATGTGCCGGGTCTGACTGCCACTCGGTCAGAGAAGATATTTTATCTCTTGTTTTCCTGGCAGGACATGCCCCGAATAAAAATGAAACAAGCCGATTTTTAAAGATTGAATGGCAGTTGATATATGGCATATATTTTCTATTGGCATATACGAAATAATTATTCCAATAATTACCATCATACAAGAATGACCATGATTCTATAGGGATGCCCCCATTCCTCTGATAATCTGTTGAATCATCAAGACTGATGATCAATGTCTTGATTTTCTTTTCTGATAGCAAATAATCCAATACAACCTTTCTTTCCTTTAAAAGGGAACCTGAAAGGGATAAATTTACAAATTTACCCCCAAGTGTTTTGCTTGCTTCTTCTGCATCAAAATTTTCAGCCATACTGGTCCCTACAATAGCAGAATCAAAATCAAAATTATTAATGATTCCTGCTACTTGAAATCTCATCTCCTTAATGAAAAATTCCCTGTTTAATATTTTAAATCCCGTTATGCTTAATGGATCAACGATTACCAATATGGTCATATGCACAAGCAACAAAAGAAGAAAAACAGCCAGTGAAGACAGCAAAAAAAATTTATATTTTTTCATGTGGGCCAACCTCTAGAAATTAAAATACAAGAATTCTGCCTTAGAACCCAAATTGATAAAAATATAATATAGGGCGGTCCCAAGAAAAATTCCAAAAACGGGAATTTTTCTATTTATACGAAGAATAGTTTTCTGATATGCGGGTGATATAAATTGTTGGGAATTGGGAGCTGCAATAGCTATAATACTCAAAAATGCTATCCAAACCATTCCTTCTCCAAAGTTGGCACTGGACCCCCCGAACATTCCCTTGAAAACTATTCCCAATCCTTCCAATTTATCTCCAAATACAGATCGCAAGCCGGTTGGAAGCGATATTCCGTTCCCTCCAAACATCGTAACCACTAAATGATTGGCCCCGCTGACAGTTTCTGCTCTAAAATATACCCAGCCAATAATGACCGCCAGTAATGTTATCGTCCTTGCTGTGATGGTTTCAAAAAGTCCCGTTTCCTTGGAACATTTTAATATTTCAAAGCGTATTTTCCTCCAGATATGGTTAATTATTAAATATATACCATGCAGCATCCCCCATAAAATAAATGTCCAGCCAGCTCCATGCCATATTCCACCCAGAAACATCGTCAGGAATAAATTCATATATCTACGAAATTTGCCCTTCCTGTTACCCCCCAGGGCAAAGTAAAGATAGTCCCGCAAAAATCTTGACAGAGTGATGTGCCACCGTCTCCAAAACTCAATTATATTTGCTGATTTATAAGGTGAATTGAAATTTATCGGAATTTTGATGCCAAACATATAAGCAATGCCGATTGCCATATCTGAATAGCCTGAGAAATCAAAATATAATTGTAAGGTATAAGCCAATGCCCCACCCCATGCTTCAAAGAAAGTTAAGGAGGCATGAATTTCCGCAGCAGAAAAAACCGGTGTTGCATAGGCTGATACATGATCAGCAAAAATTACCTTTTTAAATAAACCTATAGTAAAAATAAAAAGACCTACTGAAATATGCTTATAGTTAAATTTAAAGATACTTTCCCTGGAAAATTGCGGCAACATCTCACCATGATGCACTATTGGTCCTGCTATGAGCTGGGGAAAGAAGGTTACAAACAAACAATAATGCAAAAAATTATATTCTTTAGTCTCATGATGATAAGCATCTACAAGAAAGGCAACTTGTTGAAAAGTAAAAAAGGAAATAGCCAATGGTAGTATTATTGTGTCAAGGTGATAATTCGATCCAAACGCTTCATTAACCTGTTTTACAAAGAAATTTGCATATTTATAGTACCCCAGTAACCCGAGATTAATAGCTACCCCGATCGCCAGAATATATTTACGTGTTCTTTGCAGTCCTCCGTTTCCCAGCATCATCCCAACTGCATAATTAAATATCATTGAAAATAAAATCAGGTACAGGTAAGAAGGATTCCACCACCCATAAAAAAAGAGGGAACAAAGGACCAGCCATGACATGGCAATATTATGCTTTTTTCTGTTTCCTATAAAAAAAAAGACAGCCAATGTTATTGGTAGAAATGCAAATATAAATTCATATGAATTGAAAAGCACAGAATTAAAGCTCCCCGACGTTTAGAGATATTTATGATGCGAACTTATAATATATGCAAAAAAGTTTACAAACCATAAAGCCTTTTCAAATGGCTACGGATTTATTAATTGATTGGCAAAACAACTAAAATTCCATTGATATTAATCAAAGATATAAAAATCATTTTTTTGGCAAGGGGGAAAGTTCGAATATACCAGACCGGAAGGGAATATCTGAAATAACAGACGCCGTATTGGCTCTGAAACAGGGACCTGATCCGCTGTATTCTCGGATGACCAACAATAACAACGAATATGCATATAATAGTAACATATTGTTTTATGTAGATAAACGTATAAAACTGGTGCCGCTGGGAAGAATTGAACTTCCGGCCTCGTCATTACCAATGACGCGCTCTACCACTGAGCTACAGCGGCCCGTATGCTGTGTCAGAATGGCGCGGAAGATGCCACAGCTTTATGGCCTGTGCAAGTCCTATTCCTGAATTATTTGCGATTTAGTGATTTTGCCCCTAAATTGGCCTGAATTGACTGTAATGATCACATCAAAGGTGCAGAATGAACAAGGAAACCAGACAGAAAGAAAGGCAGCAAAGGCTGGCGCAGGCGCTCAGGGATAATCTGAAACGGCGCAAGCAGCAAAAACCGCCGACAAAAGACAAAGCGAACAAGGGAGAATCTCCGGACTTGTGAGTCGGAAGATTCTGGGGTAGAAAACACACACTGAAAAACGACGGAAAAGGATTGCGCTCATATGGCCATCATGTCAGATAAATGGATCAGGGACAAAGCCCTTAACGAAAACATGATTGCGCCCTTTGAGGACCGCCAGAAGCGCGACGGGGTAATCTCCTACGGCCTGTCATCCTATGGCTATGATGCACGGGTATCCAGTGAATTCAAGATATTTACCGATGTTGATTCGGTGACGGTTGACCCAAAGAATTTTGCCCCGGAGAGTTTTGTTGACCGGCCCGGCGACACCTGTATCATCCCGCCAAATTCCTTTGCCCTCGCCCGGACGGTGGAGTATTTCCGCATCCCGGAAGATGTGCTGGTGATCTGTCTCGGCAAATCGACCTATGCCCGCTGCGGCATTATCGTCAATGTCACCCCGCTGGAACCGGGATGGGAGGGCCATGTGACCCTGGAGTTTTCCAATACCACCCCCCTGCCCGCCAAAATATATGCCAACGAAGGGGCCTGCCAGTTCCTGTTTTTTGAAGGCAACGAACCCTGCGAGGTCACCTATAACATGCGGGCCGGAAAATATATGGGCCAGACCGGTGTAACCCTGCCCAAACTGTAACACTCCGAAGCCCTGCAAGGGCTGAGGCAAGCGCGACTGCGCGCCCGAGCTGATGCGAGGAGGGGGAGCGCCCACGGCGCGGGGGAGTTATCCCCCGTCACTTGAATTAAAAAGGCCATAAAGCATGGAAAAAATAGTCATTGAAGGCGGGCTGCGGCTCGAAGGCCAGTTGCCGGTCAGCGGGGCGAAAAATGCCGCCCTGCCGCTTATGTGCGCCGGGCTGCTGGCAAAAGGCGGCCTGACCTTGCATAATCTGCCGCATCTGGCGGATATCAGGACCCTGTCCAGCCTGCTGGAGGAACTCGGGGCCACCGTCAATAACTCTCAAAAAGACCGGGGGCCGGGCCGGGAGCAGACCCTGACCATTACCGCGGACAGGGTCACCAGCACCACCGCCCCCTATGATATTGTCCGCAAGATGCGCGCGTCCATTCTGGTGCTCGGCCCCCTGCTCGCGCGGGAGGGAGAGGCGATTGTTTCCCTGCCCGGGGGCTGTGCCATTGGCAACCGGCCCATTGATCTGCATCTGCAGGCCTTTGAAGATATCGGCGCGACAGTGGAATTGAAAGACGGCTATGTCCGGGCCTCGGGCAAACTTACCGGGGGCCGGGTGCATTTCCCGACCATATCTGTGGGGGCGACAGAAAATATCATGATGGCGGCCTGCCTTGCCAATGGCACGACGCTGATTGAAAATGCCGCCAAAGAGCCAGAAATAGGCGACCTTGCCCGATGTCTTGTTGCCATGGGGGCAAAAATCAGCGGAATTGATACCTCACGACTGGAAATTAGCGGGGTGAAAGAACTGCACAGCACGGAATATACCGTCATGCCCGACCGGATTGAGGCCGGAAGCTATGCGGTCGCCGCTGCCATGACCTGCGGAGAGCTGGAACTGCTCGGCCATGATCTGCCTCTGGTTATGGCCGGAACTCTTGACATCCTCCATCAGGCCGGGCTGATCTTTACCGAAACCGACCGGGGCCTGCTCACCCGCCTCGGGCCGGACAAAAAAATTATCGGCATCAATGCCGTCACCCGGCCCTATCCCGGCTTTCCAACCGATATGCAGGCCCAGCTGATGGCGATGATGACCCTCTGTGAAGGCGCATCGGTCATCACCGAAACCATTTTCGAAAACCGCTTCATGCATGTGCCGGAATTATGCCGGATGGGGGCGGATATTACCATCAATGGTGCGACCGCCACAGTCCGGGGCATCGGCAGGTTGCTCGGGGCGCAGGTGATGGCCACCGACCTTCGGGCATCAATGTCACTGGTCCTCGCCGGGCTGGCCGCAGAGGGCATTACCGAGGTCAACCGCATTTATCATCTGGACCGGGGCTATGAACATCTGGTACAAAAGCTTGAAGCCTGCGGGGCAAAAATATCCCGCCAGCAGACTGACGCTATTTAAAATCAGGGGAAGAACAGTGCAAAAACTGAAGCTCAGGGCCGAAGACACAGAAGATATTATCATCCTGTCCGCCTATCTTCAGGACGCCATCACCATGATGGCGGACATCATCTATCAGCCAAAAGCCCGGCGTTTTGTCATGATGTTGAATCGCTATGTCTGGGAAAATTGCTGTGCGGAAAGCGGAGAAATTGTTGCGGACCCTGACCCGAACGGGGAGAAGTCCTGCTGTCGGGTCAGGACAGGGCTGCATTTTGACGATGTCCTGAAGATTACCAGCCAGAATATATCCCCCTCATCGACTGATTACCCGCTGGAGCTTTTATCCATCGAGGCCCGCAGGCTCGAGAACGGACTGTTCCATATAGATTTTATCTTTTCCGGCAAGGGGATTATCCGCCTTGAATGCGAAATGATTTCGGCCCATATGCAGGATATCGGTGACCCCTGGCCCGCCAAATGTCAGCCGAAACATGAAATCCTTGAGGCCCTCAGGGATGAAATATCCTGAAAGATCGAATCTGTGCTGGATAGTTCCGCCACAATTTTGTACAAGGAAGCGATTTTTTCAGAATTTCAGGAGGTAAGGTGTCTTCCCCAATATCCGCAACAGAACCCATGATCCTGGCCCTTCCCAAGGGACGTATCCTGACAGAGGTTATGCCAATTATTCGCGCGGCAGGAATTATCCCGGAACCGGATTTTGACAATCCGAAATCCCGCAAGCTGACATTCGAGACCAATGATCCCAAACTCAGGATTATCCGGGTCAGGAGCTTTGATGTCGCAACCTTTGTCGCCTTTGGCGCCGCCCAGCTCGGGGTGGCCGGCAATGATGTGCTGTTGGAATTTGACTATCCGGAAATATATGCCCCGCTTGATCTTGATATCGGCCATTGCCATCTTTCCGTGGCGGAGCCAAAATCCTTGAGTCTGGAGGATGACCCGAGCCGCTGGAGCCATGTCAGGGTCGCGACGAAATACCCGAATCTCACCCGGAAATATTTTGCCCGGCGCGGGGTGCAGGCCGAATGTATCAAGCTCAACGGGGCGATGGAGCTGGCCCCGAGCCTTGGCCTGTGCCGGCGGATTGTCGATCTGGTCAGCAGTGGCGCGACCCTGAAAGCCAATGGACTGGTCGAGGTTGAAAAAATCATTGATATTACCTCGCGCTTTATCGTCAACCGTACCGCATTCAAAACCCGCAACGAGGAAATCAACCGGATATTGCAGAGCATCAGCGCCCGAAAAGATCTAGAGTGAGGGTGGCACTATGGTGACGATTTTAAAACAGGCCTCAAAGGATTTTGATCAGGATTTCAACAGATTTCTTGCCGCACGGCGCGAGTCAGACGCAGATGTATCAGACGTGGTCCGGGCAATCCTGAAAGATGTCCGGGATCAGGGGGACAAGGCCCTGTTTCGCTATACCCGGCGCTTTGACCGGCTGGCGCTTGATAAAAACACCATCCGGGTCAGTGAGCAGGACCGCCGGGAGGCCGTGGCCCTCTGTGCCGATGACGTCCTGGCGGCGCTGAAACTCGCGGCGGAGCGCATTGAGAGCTTTCACCGGCGGCACCTGCCGGAGGATGACAGCTATGTTGATGAGGCAGGGGTTACCCTTGGCGTGCGCTGGACGGCAGTGGCTGCGGCGGGTATCTATGTTCCGGGCGGCAAGGCGAGCTACCCTTCTTCTGTTTTAATGAATGCCATCCCGGCGCGTTGCGCGGGGGTGGAACGCATCGTTATGACGGTCCCGGCCCCGGACGGCATCCTCAACCCGCTGGTGCTGGCGGCAGCGGAACTTGCCGGCGTCGATGAGATATACCGGGTCGGCGGGGCGCAGGCGATTGCCGCCCTGGCCTATGGCACCGCCTCAATCGCCCCGGTGGATGTCATTACCGGCCCTGGCAATGCCTATGTCGCAGCGGCAAAACGCGAGGTTTTCGGCACCGTCGGCATTGACATGATTGCCGGGCCGTCCGAAATTCTTGTCCTGGCCGATGGCAAGAACGATCCACGGCTGATTGCCATGGACCTGCTGTCCCAGGCCGAACATGACGAGGTGGCCCAGGCTATCCTGATCACCGATGATGCGGATTTTGCCAAGGCGACCTGTGACAGGCTGCAGGATCACCTCGCCACCCTGCCCCGGGCGGCTATTGCGGCAAAAAGCTGGGACGCGCACGGGGCGGTCATACTGGTTGACCGCCTTGATCAGGCCATCCCGCTGATCAACCGGCTGGCCCCA
>Ga0256829_1003443_pt1 | contig 10976 bp, 7 predicted proteins | sample 131447metaG_FD_185979 | JGI IMG/M metagenome (GOLD analysis project Ga0256829, IMG submission 185979) | Hydrothermal vent microbial communities from Lau Basin, Pacific Ocean - 131-447 | ecosystem: Environmental > Aquatic > Marine > Hydrothermal vents | place: Pacific Ocean: Lau Basin | collected... | reverse complement strand
TTTGCCGGCGCAAAAAGCCAACATTCCGGTACTGCTGAAAAATACCTTGCATCCCGAAGACCCGGGCACCGTTATCGCCGCCAGCCATGATGGAAAAGGGTTTAAGGCCGTTGCCGCCCGCGATGGTATTACGGCCATCCGTATCCGGTCGAGCCGTATGCTGCTGGCCTACGGTTTTATGCGCAAGGTTTTTGAGGTTTTTGAAGAATTCCGGACACCCATTGACATGGTGACCACCTCGGAGGTGGCGGTTTCTATCACCGTTGACGATTCAACTCACCTGCAGGAAATTGTGGATGTCTTGCAGGCCTATGGAACCGTGGAGGTGGAAGACAACAAGACCATTGTAGGCGTTGTCGGGCTGATACAGGCCCATGAGCCGGGCTATGCGCACCAGCTTTTTGAAGCGTTGGACGACATTCCCATCCGCATGATCTCATATGGTGCCAGCCGTTACAACTTTTCGCTGCTGGTGAATACGGAAGACAAAGAAAAAACGCTTAATGCATTAAATGACAGATTGTTTCATAATAAGCTGACAAAAACAGGAAAAAGAGCGCAACCGTATGTTAAGAATTTAACTAACTTGAAAAATTTTGTACAAAACCATTAAAAATTTGTGGACTTTAAAAATATGAAGTTACATTTGAAATTAAATTAGGCACTTTTAAGAGGGTGTTTTGAAATGCAGGATCTTTAAAATGATGTATGGTTTAAAAATTTTTTTATCTTTCTTTTTTTAACCGGAAATATGCATAAAATAACCTGTTCATGAAAAAGCTTTGCACTGTATTGATTTTGTTATCATACTTTTTAACGGTTGAGGCCCAGGTACCTCGTCAAAACAGGGTTTCTCCATTTCAGGAAATTAAATCTTTTCATTGGAATACACCCAACGGATTACCCTATGTAAAAAGTTTTTCAGGTAATTACAGCATTGATGTGTACAGGAAACTGGATAAAACACACACTGTTTTTCTGTCCAGGTCGAAACAAGCCCTTTTGATTTACAATATGCAAAACGGCCGAAGGGAAAAAACCATTTCCCTTCCTTTTTTCCCCGTTGATTTTGCCGTATCACGGGATATGTTTTATGTAGCCGGCAGCCGATATCTTTATCTCCTTGATAAAAATGGGAAAATTATAAACAAATGGTTTTTTGGTAATAAAATAAGGTTTGTAGCCAATGTAAAAGTAATTGATAACCAGGTTTATTTGATTACACCCGATCAAAAAACATGGTCTTTCAATACGTCTGTTTCACATTGGGTTTCACAGGATGGCATTATACTCAGAAAGGGACTGAACGGAAAAGTCATCAAACAGGGAAAAAACCGGTTTGAGATATTCCTGAACAGCAGAGGGGGTATTTCTTATACAAAAACCGTGGAGGTAAAAAAGCCCTTGGGAACGGTCCGTATCCTGGGACTATCAGGAACTTTTTTATTTGTAGGGGTTCAAACTGTTTTGAAGGAGGTCCCGTTGAAAGTAGAACGCACCATTCGGGTTTATCAAATAACAAAATCAGGATTAAACCAGGTTTCTTCCATTATTATGCCCGACATGTATTACACTTATATCAAACATGATATTGATGTTTCGGACAGTGGGTTGAACATTTATATCTCTACACCGGAGAAAGCCCTTTTTTATCGGATAAGAAACCTTGAGAAAATAAAATCCCATCCCCAGATTTACCTGCCTTACCAGCTTTACAAGAAAAGTTATTTGTATAATAATCATCTGTTACCTGCTATGGAAGGAAATCCTGTTCAGATGAAAAGTGTTAAAAATACACCCATAACAAGGCAAAAGATCATTCAAAATGCTGAGCCTTATGCAACCCACAAATGGTTCTGTCATACCGACAATATTTGGGACCGCGACTGCAGTGGTGTGCATGTAAAAACACCCGCCTGGGTCAGGGTGGGAAACAACATTTCAATACCTTATAAATGGGGTGGTTTTTCCTCTCTTTCGGAATTTGATGAGGGAATAAAAAACGGTGTTTCGGCCGGCGACTGTGATACGCATGGTTATGGCGCCAGCCCTTCCTGTGCAGTGGGCGTCGATTGCTCGGGTTTTGTGTCGCGGGCGTGGGGGTTGGGCACTAAATACAGCACAAGAACCATTCCTGATATTTCAACGGAATATCCATCTTACGATGATTTGAAACCCGGCGATGTGGTGGATTATCCGGGTCATCATGTTCGGTTAGTCCATACGGTTTATGACAACGGCTCTTTTCTGATAATCGAAGCTGCCGGTACAGCTACTGACTGGCGGGTAGGATACAACGATTATACAGTAGCCGATTTTCAGGGCAGGTACCTTCCCAGACGTTATAATTATATTGCCGAAGTTCAACAGGATACGACAGCCCCCACAACTTCTGTTTTGACCCTTCCGTGGGAAACCGGAAGTTTTACAGTTCATTTTAAGGATGATGACAATGTTGCTGTTCAGGACCGTTTTTATCAGGTAGAATATTTTGACGGCTCTCATTGGTATGGTAATGTCGCGGATGGCTTTTTCAACGATAATTTTACCGGAAGTCTTAGTACCCAATGGCATAAGGAGACCGGTAACTGGGCTATTTTACATGATACTTTAAACCAGTCCGATGAATCCGATGCAAACACCAACATCTATTCCATGGTGAAACAGAATGCTGCTAAGTATTCTTTTATGTATGAATGGCGGATGAAAATTGGCGGATCAGGCGATGACCGCCGGGCAGGCCTGGTTTTTATGTCGGATGATCCCACGCTCTCTCAGCGGAATGATGCTTATATGGTCTATTTCAGGGCAGATCAGAATACTTGTCAGATTTATAAATCAGTGAATAATTCCATTCATTTGGAAACCAACGATGCCTGTGTGGTAAACGCAGGCAAATGGTTTAATGTGAAAGTGATTTACAATGCTGTTACCGGAAAAATTGATGTTTATAAAAATAACAAGCTGGTGTCTGTGTGGATAGACGCTTTTCCACTGACTTATGGAAACAGCATTTCCTTACGTACCGGAAATGCCAACGTGTTGTATGATAACATAAAGGTTCTTCGTTCACGGGCGGATTCGGCGGTTGTAACGACTGGAAAGAACGGGGATGTGCCGTATCAGAATTTTTCTCCTTCGCACCCGGCATGCCTGATCTTGTCTTTTGTTGCCGACTCGTCGCATAACCTTTCGGTAACGGATTCTGCTTTTGTGAATATTGACTGGACAAAACCAGAAGATTTTAAAGTGAACGACGGTTTGGGCAGCGATATTGATTCAACACATGAAACAACGCAGATATCAGCTAATTGGACAAATTCTTCAGATGTTAATTCGGGAATTAAGGCTTATTATTGTTGTGTCGGTACATCGCCAAAAGCCGATAACGTTGTATCCTGGTTTGACAACGGCAGGAAGACCCGTTTCACCAAAACACACTTGTCCCTTACGGTGGGGGATACTTGTTATGTTTCGGTCACGGCCATGGACGGAGCAGGGCTTACGTCTGATACGATTGTATCGGATGGAGTGGCCATTCTTCGGCCATTGGGAATTCGGGAAAACAGGGTTGGGAACTTTTTGGTTTATCCCAATCCGGCCAAAGAGGTGCTTTGGATAAAAACAGGCCGGCAAAAAATCTCAGGCAGGCCTGAAATTTTTAACCTGGCCGGTAAACAGATACCTGTAACCATCACAAAAACCTCATCTCACTTGTGGGAAATAGGCCTTCACAATGTTGCCGGCGGGTTTTATTTTATAAGGATAAAAACCAATAATGGATATTTCTCAAAAAAGATATTGGTTGTTAAATAGAATTTTTTCAGATGTTGCTAATTTGTGACATAAGAGGTGGTGAAAACAAATTGTAAGTTTAAAAATAAAGCATAAAAGTTATGAAAGATACTATTATTACAGAGGTGGAGGTTATCAAACTCAACCTGCCCTACAAAGAGCCTTTTGTAATATCATTAGGGGTCATCGAAAGAGCTTCCAATGTTGTTGTGAAGGTTCATACCAACAGTGAATTAACAGGTATAGGCGAATGCGCTCCTTTTGTAACCATTGTGGGTGAAACACAGGAGACCGTTTTTGAATTATCCAAACAAGTTGCCAAATTGTTAAAAGGAAAAGATCCTTTTGCCATAGAGGAAAGGTTATCCGAAATTGACAGGGCTGTTGCAGGAAATTATACCATGAAAAGTGCCTTTGATATGGCGCTTTATGATCTGTTGGCAAAAAAAGCGCAGTTGCCGCTTTATAAACTTTTGGGTGGAAGCAACAACCGTGAAATTTATACCGACATGACCATTAGCATTGGTTCACCGCAGAAAGTTGCCAGGGATGCCCTGGCGTTTCAAAAAGCAGGATTTCCGGCAATAAAAGTGAAACTGGGAACGAATACAAAAGATGATGTGGCCAGGATCAAAGCCATCCGGGAAGCTGTCGGGGATGATTATCACATTAGGATTGATGCCAATCAGGGTTGGGATACGGTAACGGCTATCAATACCCTGCAGGCTTTGGCCAAATACAATATTGAACATTGTGAGGAACCGATCCCCAAATGGAATACCAGGGAACTGGTCAAAGTCAGGGAAAACAGTCCTATCCCCATCATGGCGGACGAATCCGTTTTTGACCATCATGATGCGTTTAAGCTGGCGAGTATGGGCGCCTGCGACTATTTTAATATTAAATTCTCAAAATCGGGCGGTATTTTTAATGCCTTGAAAATTAATGCCGTTGCTGCTTCAGCCGGCATCAAATGTCAGGTGGGCTGTATGTCGGAATCGCGTTTTGCCTTAACAGCTTTGATGCATTTTGTACTGGCCAATAAAAATATCGTTCATTACGATATGGATTCTTCTTTGATGTTGGCAGAAGATCCTGTAACGGGTGGCATTCAGTATCAGGGAAAAGGTAAATGGATTCTGCCTGATGCCATTGGCATCGGTGCTGGTTTTGATGAAGGTTTTTTAAGCAGCATGAAAAGTATCACCATTTAAAATCAGTATATGGCAACAGAAAAGCAAAAGGTACACGGGGATTTCTTCCGGTATATTATGGAAAGTAAAGTGAGGACAGTCACCACCATCAACGGAAAAGATTATCTTTATTTTGCCGGTACCGGATATTACCAGTTGCAGTCACATCCCAAAATGATACAGGCTGCTGTGGATGCAACAAAAAAATTTGGTATCGGAAGTGCTACCTCCCGAACGATTACCGGGACTACCGACCTTTTGATCAAATTGGAAAAGAGGATTGCTGATTTTTTCGGAACAGAAGATGCCGTTTATTTGCCTTCCGGTTATCTGACCGATATGGCAGGGCTTCAGGCACTTGAAAAGGACAGAGGCTGTGATATTGTTTTTATTGATGAAATGGCACATTATTCTAATGCCGATGGTGCATTGACCACAGGAAAAAAAGTGGTCAGGTTTAGGCATTTGGATGCCAGTGATCTGACTGAGAAAATAAAAAAGTACCTGAAAAAGGGTAAAAGACCCCTGATTGCTACCGATGGTTTATTTCCCGTTTGGGCAGAGTTGGCCCCCGTTGACAATTATTTAAAAATAGCTGATGAGTTTGATGGTGTTGTTTGGGTTGATGACTCGCATGCAGTGGGTATTTTGGGCGAAACAGGCCGGGGGGTTTCTGAATATTTTCATCTTGATTCAGACCGTTTGTTCATGGGGGCTACGTTATCCAAAGCGTTCGGAGCTTATGGCGGATTTGTTACGGGCAACTCCAATTTCATTAGGACAGTAAAATCAGGTAATGTGATGACCGGAAGCAGTTCTCCCTCCAATGCCATGGTTTCTGCTGCATTGAAAGGATTGGAACTGGTAAAGAATAACCCGGAATTTCGCAGGAGATTGTGGAATAATGCCGTTTATCTGAAAAAAGGAATGGGTCGTTTGGGCATTCCCGTAGCGGACAATTACCTGCCCATTGTAACTTTTGTTACAGGAAACAGCAGTGAAATGGAAAAGATTCAACAAAAGCTGATGGAAAAAGGGATTTATATTCAGTTTATAAAATATGTAGGTTCGGGCGCCGATGGCGTTTTACGGATAGTGGTTACTTCATCCCACACAAAAAAACAAATCGATTTTTTACTTTCTTCGTTAAAAAAATTGCTTTGAGTAAAAGACTAATGCATCACATATCCCAGAATTAAATATAAAACGGCTGTAATACCACCGATAAATAAAGCATAAGGTAATTGGGTGTTGACATGGTCGATATGGTCGGATGCAGATGCCATAGAGGATATGATGGTTGTATCGGAAATGGGTGAGCAATGATCACCGAATACCCCGCCGCCAATGGTAGCTGCTACCACCAGATAAAGGTTTGCTCCTTGTGCATGCGCCATGGGAATGGATATGGCCATCATGATGGCAAATGTCCCCCAGGATGTTCCTGTTGAGAATGCGATGAATGAGCTGATCACAAATAAAATAAACGGAAGCAGTTTAGGGGTTAACCAGGTTTTGGTAATGGTAGCAACATAAATTCCCGTCCCCAGTTTGTTGCTTACATCGCTGATGGAAAAAGCCAGCATCATCAACAAAGCCAAAGGCATGAGTTCGCTAATCCCTTTTAGGGTCAGGTCAACCATTTCTTTCATCTTCATGATTTTCTGACTGCGATAAAGTATCATGGCCACTAAAATAGAAGTAACCACTGAGTATAAAACGGCAGATGACCCGGAGCCGGCGCTGATTGTCTGGGCAAGAAAATCGAACATACCGGAAGCATTTTTTACAGAACCCCATCCTGTATAAAGCAAATAAACCGGCATCATCATGACCATGGTCAGGATAGGAATGTACATATTGTAAGCCCTGGGCCTGACATCGGGTTTGGCTTTAAGGGAAGTAATGGTATCTGAAATCAAGGGATGTGCATTGTCGTTCAACAGTTTACCTGTTTCCCTTGTTCTTTTCTCGGCTTTTGCCATAGGCCCGAAATCCTTTTTGGTAACAATAATCAAAAAGACCAGTAAAATGGTTAAAACCGGATAAAAGTCGTATACGAGGGCATGGCCTAAAACGATCATGGGATTTTTTATGCCTTGTGCCAGCAGAAGTCCCATGATAAAAGCACCCCATGCGTTAATGGGAATCAGGATGGAAGAAGGGGCAGAAGTGGAATCGGCAATGTAAGCCAGCTTCTCGCGCGGTATCTTCAGCCGGTCGAAAAGTGGCCGGTACAATGTGCCTACCGTCAGTGAACTGATACTGGTTTCTACAAATAAAACGACACCGGTAATCATAGCCAGCAGCTGCACAAACATGCGGCTTCGAATATTCTGTTTCTTTTCAACCCGTTGGATGAATTTCCCAATTCCAATCATAAAACCATCGACACCTCCGGAATATTGAATAAACAACAACAGGGCCCCTACCAGCGCACTGAACATGATCACCCGTGTATTGCCTGGGGTTTTAAATACATTGACAAAGGCTTCTAATGTTGCAAATGTTCCCGTAGCTATGTTCCAGTGATGGATGATCAACCAACCGAACCATGTCCCGAAAATCAGGGCAACATATACCTGTTTGGTTTTCAAAGCAAAAATAATTGCTAAAACCGGTGGTAATACAGAAAGGATTCCATAATGGCCCATACTGCTTCATTAAATTTTAACCTGTAACTTTATCATGGTTAAAGTAAGGAAAGCTTCTTCCGATCTTCTACCATTCATCGTTGATACAGAATATTGTTTTCTTACGATTAAAAAAGATAACATTTAAAAAAACAAAAATATTCATACTTTTGAAAGGATGGGTCAGGTTTTTCGTTAATTTTTATATGATTTATTTCTAATTTGTTAAAAATTTTCATTAATTGTTGATTATTTTTCTGTATTCTTCATCTTTGTCATCATTCTATGAAGAAAAAAATGAACCGGGCCATTCATATTTAAAATCAAAAACATGAAAAAGGTATTGACTTTATTGCTGGTAATGTTGATGTTTAATACAGGATATGCCCATCGGCATCATATTCGACGGCATAATATTGTCAACAAAGTTTTATCTGAAGTTTTAAAAGACAAAGATTTCAAACCTGCTACTTTCGGTTTTCTTGCCATTGATGCCAATACGGGCCAGGTTATTTCATCGTTTCAGCCCGACAAAGCTTTACGGCCGGCATCCAATCAGAAATTAATTACCACGGCGACTGTCCTTCAGCTGTATGGCCCTGATTATCGTTTTGAAACGAGATTGGAATATACGGGCAGGATAGATACACTGACGCATATCCTGCATGGCAACATAATTATTAAGGGCGGGGGAGACCCCACACTGGGTTCAAAATATTTTGATAAAACCAAAAATCAACAGTTTATCAGACAATGGGTCCTCGCTGTTAAAGGGCTGCATATAGATTCTGTGTCGGGTGCTGTTATTGCCGATGCCGGTTTGTTCAGTCGGGACATTGTACCTGTTTCCTGGTCATGGACAAACATGGGCAACTATTATGGCGCAGGGGCCTGCGGACTTTCCATTGATGATGATGAGTATACCATATATTTTAACACTGACAGCATTGTTGGCGATACGGCCCAAATAGTCCGGGTGGTCCCGGACATTCCCCATCTGGTATTGAATAACGGTGTAGTGGGCGATACGGTTTCCGGTGATAAAAGTAATATTTTGGGGGCACCTTATTGCAATATGCGCTATCTGCGCGGGATGATCCCTTTGAATAAAACCAATTTCAGGGTGAAAGGTTCATTGCCCGATCCCGCATATTTTGCTGCTTACACAGTGGAAAAGGCCTTGCAACAAAACGGTGTCCGGTTTAAGGAAAAACCAACCACTGCAAGGCTACTGCATCTTGCAGGAAAACAGGCAGCAGAGGATTCGCTGACATTCATTACGGCCACTTTTTCCCCGCCGCTTTCAGAAATTATAAAACAAACAAACAAGCACAGTATCAATTTATTTGCCGAACATTTTTTAGATATGTGCGGCTTAAAACTTATTGACCGGGCACAAACCGCGTCTGATGCCAGGGCGGTTATGAAGTTTTGGCAGGGAAGAGGAATGGATATTCAGGGGATGGCGCTAACAGATGGAAGCGGTTTATCGCAATACAATGCTGTTACGCCCCGTCAGATGGTGTTCCTGTTAAATTATATGCGAAAATATAGTCCTTATTTTAATGTTTTTTACAATTCCCTTCCGGTAGCCGGGCAACAGGAGAATACTTTGGAAGGAATGTTTGCGGGAACACCAGCCATAGGAAACCTGAGGGCAAAAAGCGGGACCATCGATCGCGTGAAGGCATATTCCGGCTATGTCCGGTCGCGTTCCGGACGTGAAATTATCTTTTCCATGATAGTGAACAATTTCAGTTGCAATTCGAGAGAAGCCAGGGCACAACTTGAAAAGTTAATGTTGGCACTGACAGAACTGAAAAAATAAACAGGACATCTTCAGTCAGTTTTTTTTAACCCCATTAAAATGGAAAAAGCCCTGTCGATATCATTATCATGGACTAATATGGTAAATTCATTGGTAGTGGATACAAGTTCTTCAATATTAATGTTCCCCATGGTGATATTCTTCAATATGTAGTAAAAAAAACCGATGGTTTCATCTCTTTTTTGGGGAAGGCGTAATGTTATGGAAGATAAGTTCTGTTTTTGAAAAATTAATTTTTCGCCGGCATAGATTTTTTCCGCAATTCGGGTCAGGGAATTACTTACCACCACCGTAGTTTCAAAAATCCCTCTGGATATTGTGTAATAAGTCTGGTCTCCCGTAATTTTGTTGATAAGTTCCTGATGATGCCGGGCAAGGGTCTTGGAATTTTCAAACGTATAATGCATTAAACCTGATTGTACAATAAGGTCTCCAATCTGGTTTATAAAATGTTTTACGCCAAATTTAATTTTATAATTGTAAGGCAGGCTGTACCTCTTTATTGCCATTACAATAGCGCCGGTTTGTACCTCTCTGTGCAGTTCCTTTTCAATTTGTGGTTTAAATTTTCGTGACAATGATGAAATGTTTATTAACCCTTCATCCAAAGCTTCTTCCAAAAAAGGTGTTTCCCGAATTAACCGCTTTACAATTTCCCCTATTGTTATCATGTGTTAAAAATTTAACTGTCTATAATAATTTTGTACAAAATTATTAAAAATTTGTCATCTGCAAATTTATAAGATTATATTTGCCTTTCGTTAAAAAATGTTAAAGATATTTAAATTTATTCCCTTGTTTGATAAAGAGCTCAGTCAGTATTTTTCTAAAATGGAAACGCCGTTCTATTATTATGATTTGGAGTTGCTTTATAAAAGCCTGGACAGGCTGAAACTTGCTGCCGAAAAATATAATTACTTTATTCATTATGCCATGAAAGCAAATGCGAATGACCGCATTCTTAAAATAATAAAAGGATATGGTTTGGGTGCCGATTGTGTTAGCGGGAATGAGGTAAAAAAAGCGGTAAAAATTGGTATCCCTTCCGACAAAATCGTGTTTGCGGGTGTGGGTAAAAGTGATGCCGAAATCAAATATGCCATAGGACAATCTATTTTCAGTTTTAACAGCGAGTCTATTGAAGAAATTGAGATCATCAACAAATGGGCTGGAGAGATGAAGAAAACAGCTTCCATATCTCTTCGTTTGAATCCGGATATTGATGCTGAAACACACAAATACCTGACCACCGGGTTGCCTGAAAACAAATTTGGTATCCCGCTTCAGTTTTTGGACAAGGTTATTCGCAGGGTAAAGGAATTGCGAAATATTCGTCTCATCGGTCTTCATTTTCATATTGGTTCGCAGATCAGGGAAATGCATCCTTATGTTGAACTTTGCGGGAGAGTAAACAGTATTCAGGATATTATTCACGACCGGCACAATATCATATTGGAACACATCAACCTGGGAGGAGGGTTGGGCATTAATTATGAAGATCCGGATGCCGAACCTGTTCCCGATTAT
>Ga0256829_1003442_pt1 | contig 10977 bp, 11 predicted proteins | sample 131447metaG_FD_185979 | JGI IMG/M metagenome (GOLD analysis project Ga0256829, IMG submission 185979) | Hydrothermal vent microbial communities from Lau Basin, Pacific Ocean - 131-447 | ecosystem: Environmental > Aquatic > Marine > Hydrothermal vents | place: Pacific Ocean: Lau Basin | collected... | reverse complement strand
GTTTGCTTTATCATTGCGCTCAATTTCAGTTTTTGCGCGCACATAGATACGACCGCGGCCTGTGCGATAAGCCTGCACAATACCGGCGCGACCGTTGATGATACCGCCAGTAGGGAAATCCGGACCTGGAATAATCTCCATCAGTTCGTCGATATCAATATCGTTGTTATCGATATAGGCCAAACACCCTTTAACCACCTCACCCAGATTGTGCGGTGGAATGTTGGTAGCCATGCCCACAGCAATACCCGAAGAGCCATTTACCAGCAGATTGGGAACTCGCGTAGGCAGAACCTCGGGGATCTGCTCGGTGCCATCATAGTTAGGCACATAATCAACGGTTTCTTTGTCCAGGTCCGCCAGCAAATCGTGAGAGATTTTCTGCATGCGAATTTCGGTATAACGCATAGCAGCTGCGTTATCGCCATCGATCGAACCAAAGTTACCCTGACCGTCAACCAGCATGTAGCGCAGAGAAAATGGCTGCGCCATGCGTACAATCGTGTCGTATACAGCCGAATCACCGTGCGGATGGTATTTACCGATCACGTCACCGACCACACGAGCCGATTTCTTGTAGGGCTTATTCCAATCGTTATTGAGTTCGCTCATCGCAAAAAGTACGCGGCGGTGTACCGGCTTCAAGCCATCGCGCACGTCAGGCAAAGCCCGCCCAACAATCACGCTCATGGCGTAATCCAGGTACGACTGCTTCAGCTCGTCCTCAATATTGACGGGATGGATTTCTTTGGCTAATTCACCCATAGGAATGGTGTTCCTTATTATAGTAACTGCAGTTTGCAGCCGATGGTCTCGGCGTCATCGCCCTGTGCTGGTCTATCCACTGCTATCTCCAGTGTGCCCACATAGGACTGCGCAGAATTCGCTCGTGCAGGTCCATTCTGCTCCCCCAGAATCACCGCGCATAAAGCACCGAATAGTACCACAATTTGTCGCCACTCAACACCGGATTCCCCGGCAAAGTCTGACTTCGCCGGGCTTCACAGGTTATACTCCACGTCACGGCAAAAACGCCCGAAAAATCATTCGCATTACAGCCAATTTGCTCACAAAAACACCAAGATAATTCCTGAGCCAAAACTATGACAGGCAAAACTGTTGATCTTTTGATACACGCACGCTGGATCATCCCGATTATTCCAGAAAACGCCGTTCTCTCAGACTGCGCCCTGGCAATACTAGACCACGAAATTGTGGACATTTTGCCCAGCAACGAAGCCAGCAAACACTACTGTGCAGAACAGGAAGTCCAACTCGAACAGCACGTACTCATGCCCGGGCTCATCAACAGCCACTGCCACAGTGCCATGAGCCTACTGCGAGGCTATGCAGATGACCTGCCTCTCGACACCTGGTTGCAAGAGCATATCTGGCCCGCAGAGCAACAGTGGGTCTCCCCTGAGTTTGTGGAAGCAGGCACGGAACTGGCTGTGGCAGAGATGATCCGGTCCGGCACAACCACTTTTGCCGACATGTACTTTTTCCCGGAGGAAACGGCCAATGTCGCCGCTCGCGTGGGCATGCGCTGCCAACTGGCCTTCCCGGTTCTGGACTTCCCGACCGCGTGGGCTCAAGACGCCAACGACTATATCCACAAAGGCCTGGCATTACGCGATAACTACGGCAGCCATCCGCTGATTAATATTGCCTTTGGCCCCCACGCCCCCTACACCGTCTCAGACGAACCACTGCAGCGCATCTCTGTACTGGCCGAAGAGCTACAAGCATCAGTGCAGATCCATTTGCACGAGACGCAAAAAGAAATATCAGACGCCTTGAATTCATCCGGTCAGCGTCCAATTAAAAGGCTGCAGCAGCTGGGCTTACTTTCTCCGCTAACCCAATGTGTGCATATGACTCAAGTCGAGGGAGAAGACATTGAGCTGCTGCAACAGCACGGCGCCCACGTTATTCACTGCCCAAAATCCAACCTGAAACTGGCCAGCGGCTTCTGCCCCACCCAGGAGCTGCTTGATGCTGGAGTCAACGTCGCCCTGGGCACCGATGGCGCGGCGAGCAACAATGGCCTGGACATGTTCGCGGAAATGAATGCAGCCTCCCTTCTCGCCAAAGGCGTAAGCGGCAATGCCGGCGCTCTGGACGCCCACAGTACACTGCGCATGGCCACTCTGAACGGCGCCCGAGCGCTGGGGCTCGACAGCAAAATTGGTAGCCTTGAAAAAGGCAAGCTGGCAGACCTGATTGCAGTAGAACTGAACGACTTGGAGCAGACCCCGGTCTTCAACCCAGCATCACACCTCGTCTACACCGCCTGTGGCCACAAGGTAAGCCATAGCTGGGTCGCAGGCCGCGCTCTGATGCAGGACTACAAACTGCAAACATTGCACACCGAAGCGGTACAGAAAAAAGCCAGGCAATGGCAACAACACCTGCAACCTTGACTACGAATTCGACTATTGGATTACGACTTTTTGGAAAGACTATGAGCACCTCGAACACGAACGCCTCAACGCCTAATGTAGACCCGTCGGAAGTCGCAAAATTTGAAGCACTGGCCAACCGCTGGTGGGACAAAAACAGCGAGTTTAAACCCCTTCACGACATCAACCCACTGCGCAGCAACTATATCGATCTGCATGCAGGAGTCGCGGGCAAGAAGATTCTCGACGTAGGCTGCGGCGGCGGCATTCTCGCAGAGGGACTGGCACAACGCGGCGGCGAAGTCAGCGGCATTGATATGGGGGAAGCGCCACTGGAAATTGCCAAGCTGCACGCATTGGAAAGCGGTGTAGAAGTTAACTATCAGCGCATTACTGCCGAAGAACTGGCCGAGCAGCAACCCGAGAGTTTTGACGTGGTGACCTGCCTCGAGATGCTGGAGCACGTACCCGATCCCGCCTCGGTAATTCAGGCCTGCGCGAAACTCTGCAAGCCCGGCGGCCACGTGTTTTTCTCTACCATTAATCGCAACCCCAAGGCCTACGCCCTGGCGGTAGTCGGCGCGGAGTACGTACTCAACATGCTGCCCAAGGGCACCCATGAGTACAGCAAGTTTATTCGTCCTTCCGAGCTGTCAAACTGGATTCGCCAAGCGGATCTGAGCCTGCAAAACATGACGGGGCTCACCTACAACCCCATCACCAAGAGCTACAAGCTCAATCCTCGCGATGTGGACGTTAACTACATGGTACACACCGTAAAGGACGCCTAAGCATGGCAATCAAAGCAGTACTATTTGATCTCGACGGCACCCTTCTGGACACCGCCCCCGATTTTGAAGTGGTTTTGAACCGCTTGCGCAATGAACAAGGCCTTGGCCCAATTGCCGCACAAAGGGTTCGAGAAACTGTATCCAATGGTGCTCGCGCACTGGTTACTCTTGGATTCGGTCTCGACGAGGGTGACGACGGTTTTGAGCCTTTGAGGCAACGATTGCTTGAGCTGTACAGTAATCATCTGGCGGTGGAAACCCGACCATTTCCAGGCATCGAAAAATTGCTGGCATTTATTAGCGAACACAAACTCGCCTGGGGCATAGCCACCAACAAGCCAGAAACCTATACAACGCCAATCGTGGAGCAACTGCAACTCAACCCGGACTGCGTGATATGTCCGGATCACGTGACTCAGCGCAAGCCTCACCCGGAATCAATGCATCTGGCCGCAAAGCTGATCGACTGCAGCACCGACGAAATTGTCTATGTTGGCGACCATCTCCGCGACATCGAATGCGGCAAGCGTGCCGATTGCATCACCATTGCCGTTCGTTATGGCTATATTGACGCCGACGATTCAGCGGACAGCTGGGGAGCGACCCACACCGTCGATCACGCCAGTGAAATCCCCGAACTGCTGCTACAGTACCTATAAATTATTGAGCCCGTATATAACATGACACAGACACTACCCGCCGGGTACAAACCCGCACAGAACCTTCTTCAGGATAAAGTTATCGTAGTTACCGGAGCCGGCGATGGTATCGGCAAGGAAGCGGCACTGAGCTTTGCCAGACATGGCGCCACGGTTATTTTGCTCGGCCGCACCGTCGCCAAACTGGAGGCGGTGTACGATGAAATTGAAGCAGCAGGCGGTGCGCAACCAGCCATATTCCCCATTAATTTCGAGGGTGCCTGTGAAAAAGACTACGAAGATATGGCCCAGGCCATCTTTGACACCTTCGGCAAGCTCGATGGCATTTTGCACAATGCGGCATTGCTGGGGGAGCGCACACCGCTGAGCAACTACGCAACGGACACCTGGCAGACCGTCATGCAGGTTAATGTCAACGCACCCTTTATGATGACCAAGGCACTGCTTCCCATTATGGAGCAGGCCGATTCGGCAAGTATCGTGTTTACAGGATCAACCGTAGGCTATGAAGGCCGAGCATTTTGGGGCGCCTATGCGGCATCTAAAGCAGCCCAGGAAAATCTGATGCAAACCCTGGCTCAAGAGCTTGAGGGAACCACCAATATTCGCGCCAACAGCGTCAACCCCGGTGGCACTAGAACCCGTATGCGGGCCAGTGCCTATCCTGCGGAAAACCCCGCTGATGTAAAAACTCCCGACCAATTAATGCCGCTATATTTGTATTTGATGGGGACTGACAGTGAAGGGGTTACCGGGCAGCAATTTAGCTATCAGTAAACAACCGGCACTCTTCTCAGTCGGATATTTGGCAGGCCAGTTGGTTGCGCCAAACGGCGACGGCCACGGCTATGCCAACGGTCACTCCTGTATGGCTCGCCACTCTTGTGTCTCTCGTCATTCCCGAAAATGCGGGAATTCGGTGGATGAGAACCGATCAACACCCCCTTTTTTACGAGCGGGGGAAATGACGAGCCAAGAAAGGGGCCATGAGGAGCACGAAGGGATAACTAGTCACTGACGAAGCAATATCAACAGCGCGTTAAAAAGGCCACCACCACTGCTTGGACGGCGATTTTTTTCCGGACTCTTTTGAGTCTTCATCTTCACCTCCCACAGTATATTGCGGTAACTTATTTTTCTCTTGCACATCGCTCGCTTTTCGGCGAAACAGCTTTTTCTTACTGGGTGTGCCAGATGGCGTTAAATACACATCATCTTCGGCGGTTTTTACCACCTTTACGTCATACATATCTTCCGCGATGAGTGGCAGCGTGTAGTCGCGCCATAGTTTGTAAACCTTACCATCCACAAATTGAATGTAGACATGCTTCTCTCGAAACCCGGTATTCTCGTACTTAAATAACACGAAGATACGTACCCGGTTCTTTTTGTTTTCCGAGAAGCGATAAGTGAATATCTCTGAGCCATTTTGGTGTTTAGTGATTCGATCGGGCTTACCGACGTACTCTTCCACCCATTTACGAGTAGTACGCCCGGGCACAATCTTGCTAATCACTTCTTCTGGGACACGCTTGTTGTCGTGCTCGTAGGTAACGGAATCTCGTATATCGACAATGGTACAGCCACCCAAAGCAACCAGGGTGGCCATAAGAAACAGGCGCAGCAACATAACCGTATTCCTCTGCGATCAGGCAGCAGCGTTTTTGACTTGGCAGTGCATCAATTGCATCAACGAAACCTCAGCACGGGAGATACCGCAGCGCCGAGCCACTTCCTCGGTGCCAATTCCGGCATTGAGCAATCTGGCAGCGTCGGCCAAATCCGGCGCCAACCCCTCCACCAGCGCAACAGACTGAGGCACGGCGTTCGACCCGTTCTCGAGAGGGGCAGATTGAGAGTTGTTCTGGGAAGTCTTATTTGCAGCTTCCTGAAGCTCCGCTTGCTGAAGCTGTTTTTCAAGAGCGACCAAGCGACGCCCCATGCCAATGGAGCCGTTACTGGTCATTTGAAGATTATGATCTAGACGGGTATAGAGTTTTTGCGTTAGTAGCGATTGCTTACGCAATCGCCCGTAGCAAATTACTCCTAAGGCCAGGGCCATCCAACTGATGGCAATACTGCCTACCAGGGCGAAGTTCATCCAATCAGCGCTCGACATACGCTTTTCCTCTCATTGCCGAGAGGGACTTCGCCAGGGCGGATACTCAGGGATTGTTAGCCCAGAGTTACACGTGCTCCAGTTCGGCCCACTCTTCGTCGGTTAACAGCTTGTCCAACTCAATGAGAATAAGAAGCTCATTGTTTTTGTGACAAACGCCTTGAATAAATTTGGCACTTTCGTCATTACCCACATTGGGTGCGGTTTCAATCTCCGATTGACGCAAGTACACCACTTCAGCAACGCTATCCACCAGGATTCCAACCACGTGGTTGTCGGCTTCGATAATAACGATACGCGTGTTATCGGTAATCTCGCCGGACTCCAGACCAAAGCGATGGCGCGTATCAATCACGGTCACTACGTTGCCGCGCAAGTTGATGATACCGAGAACATAGGCCGGGGCGCCGGGAACAGGAGCGATTTCGGAGTATCGCAATACTTCCTGTACCTGCATCACGTTAATGCCATAGGTCTCACCGGCCAGCTTGAAAGTCACCCACTGCAATACCGGATCGTCACTTGCTTTGCTTTTTGTAGAGCTGGTTGTCATAACCCAAATTCCTCAATAATCGAGCGTCAAAAAACTAACATAACCTACTCCACTACTATAGTTAATAGCAGCTTCTATGCCAGTGTATCGACTGATTTCTGTCTAAGTTAAATCTTTTCTGTTGTGATCTTCATTTTCCAGCAACTGACCCATCATTGGAATATCTATTAGGGCACACATATGCTGTTTTACGGTTCCCGCAAGCCAGGCGCGCTTACTGCGCTCCCCGCGCCATTTGACGTCTTCTGGCTCCAGGGTAATAGGTTGATTAACCGCATCGACAGCTAGCCCCCAGGGCAATCCATCGATGGAAATAACGTATTTGGCGGTTTCCAGAAACGCTTCATCATAGCGCTCAGGCATAACGAACTTGGCAGTATTGACGGTACGTATCTTTCCCATTGGCGTGGGCTGAAGCCCCATAAACCAATCAGCCTGCCCAAACAGCGGAGTAAGCTCGTCAGTGAGAGGCTGGATCTGACCCAGCGCGATCAAAGGCACCGCAAGTGTTAATCCGGACACCGAGAAGAGCAGCACATCAAAGCGCTCCTGCCCCCAACGCGGGCGACCGTTATCAAGCCAAGTCAACGAAGACAGCATATCTTCTGTCGCCTGCTGATCAAGCTCCTCAGTGACAAGCTCTACCGGAACAACATCAGACTTGTCTTCAACTTGGACCTCTTCTGCAACCTCAACCGCAACTTTCCCGTCGACGTCAATATCTGAAGCGGTATCCGTCTCCTGGGCAACTTCGACAGAAGCTTCAACGCTCACCTCAACTTCAGCAGTTTGCGGAGCAGTCGACAGTAATTTGGCGAGCTTCTTGCGAGCCAGGAGCTCTTTGTCACGCAAGCGTTCCTGATAATCCAACGCTACCTGAGGCTCTTCTTTAGCCGGTACTTCTTTGACCTGCGCTTGCAAGCCGCTGCCATCATCGTCCAGCAGCAGATCGTCAAAGTAGTGTTGCAGGCTATCCTGGGGAGAATCTGTACTCATAGGGACACTCTCAATGCCTTGTCCTGAGTGTTGTTATATTGCCACTTCAACAGTGAGCGATAGGCCTCCACCGCACGTCCAGAGGCATCAAAAATATGAGGGGGAACCCCTGCCTTGCTGGCATCACGCAGCTTGGTATCCACAGGTATCTTGCCCGGCCAGACCCTGTCACTGTAATTATTGCGGATCATCCGCAAGCTGCTCACGGAAGCCTGCGTGCGACGATCAAACATCGTGGGCACAATCGTATATTCAAGCGGGCGTTTTCGAGAGCGACTCATCATATCCAGGGTATGCACCATGCGCTCCAGCCCCTTCAATGACAGGTACTCTGTTTGCACCGGGATCAACAACTGCTCACAGGCGGCCAGTGCATTGATCATGAGCACTCCCAGTAGTGGCGGGCAATCAATTACAACCGTGTCGTAACGATCACGCAACAACGCCAAGGCCCTGCCGATCACCAGCCCCATACCATCCTGACCAATAGCCTGGCGCTCCAGGGTCGCCAGCGCCGTCGAAGCGGGAATCAGCGAGATATTGGTAAACGCGGTTTCAACAATGCACTCGTCGAGGAGCTCAGCGCTCAGAGATTTGCGCTCTTGAAACAGGGTAAAAGTGGAGCGAGCTACGGTGTCGGGGTCCAACTTGAAGTAGCTGCTCAATGATCCGTGTGGGTCAAGATCCAACAGCAACACGCGATCCCCCTGTTCGGCGCAAAGACCGCCCAAGGTTACAGTGGTGGTAGTTTTACCAACCCCACCCTTCTGATTTGCAACTGTCCAGACCTGCAACCGCTAACTCCTAAACTCTTGTAACAGACAACACCTAAGCTGCCCCTGTCAAAAAATCGTCGCACCGACAAAAATTGGGAACATTTCTACTGGGAGAGCAATATTCGTACCTATCGGAATCCAGATCAATAGATTTAGCAATCGCCTGCCGATATACCCCTGCAATTCAAAGTGATCTCATGAGGGCACACATCCGATAACGTTGGATTTGAACCGAAGCTCTGAAGAACGTCAGTTGCGTTGCAACTCCGGATCACTGCTAAACAGCAGCCCCCCCTGTTTTGTCTCAACGGGTTTAATCTCGCCTATTGGGGCCAGGCGATCCTGAGGCTCCTCTGAATCAGCATTGAGATCATCCAGGGCATCGGTCAGCGTCGTGGCAGCAGTTTCACTGATTGGGGCTTGTCCTTCACCGGGTTCGGGGTACGGAGACTCTACCGTCACCTCAACCGGATTGACCGCGCGACCCAGCTCTTCAGCAGAACCAACATTGGGCCGTTCAACCCGCTCACGGGCGATCATCAGAACCACCCGCCGGTTTTTCGCTCTCCCCTCAGGGGTGGCGTTATCGGCAACGGGCTGATGTTCGCCATAACCCACAGCACTTAGACGACTGGCATCGACTCCGCCTTTAACTAATAACTTGACCGCCGAGGCCGCACGCGCAGCGGATAACTCCCAGTTACTGGGATAGCGAACACTGTTGATGGGGACATTGTCGGTAAAGCCCTCCACCTGAATCGGGTTATTGTAGGGTTTGAGCATAGCCGCCACATCGGCAAAGACACTTTCTGCTTGTAAGCTGGGCTCCGCGTCGGCGCTGGCAAACAGAATGCTGGAGCTCATCTCTACTTCGAGCCAAAACTCATTGCTGTGCAACTGCACCAGATCGTCGCTGATCAGATCGGAGAATTCGTCCTGGAACATATCGGACAACTGAGGCAAATCGGCAGTCTTATCGAAGGGACCATCTCCCTTCTCAGGCCCTTTACCCTTATCCTTGTTGTCGTCTGTCACTAAATGAATGGCGCTGGGATCCACTGATCGACTCGGATCACCCACCTGAATGGGCGTGACACTGCTGGGCTTCTGATCGTTAAAGGCATCCACAAGAGTCTCGGATAGCACACGGTACTTGCTCTCGTTCACTTGCGAAATCGAGTACATGACCACGAAAAACGCGAACAGAAGCGTGATGAAATCCGAGTAGGACACCAGCCAGCGTTCGTGATGAACATTGATTTCTACGGGGCGTCGTCTGGGCATAACTCAGCAACCTGCAGCAAATTCACGGCAGATAGCCGTTGAGCTTCATCTCAATGGAGCGCGGGTTTTCACCTTCAGCAATTGCCACGATACCCTCGATGATCAGCTCGCGGAATTGCGATTGCTCATGAATGCACATTTTAATTTTGTTGGCGATAGGCAGCAGGAACAGGTTGGCAAAAGCAACGCCGTAGATGGTAGCCACAAACGCCACCGCGATACCTGGTCCCAACTCAGTGGGATCGGCGAGATTGCGCATTACGTGAATCAGCCCCATAACGGCACCAATAATTCCTATGGTCGGAGAATAGCCACCCATGGATTCAAAGAATTTTACCGAGTCCAGATCGCGTTGTTCTTGAATAATGAGTTCTGTTTCCATCACTCGACGAATGGACTCCGGCTCACTGCCATCGACCAACAATTGCAGCCCCTTGCGGGCGAACAGATCTTTCTCGGTTTCAGCGATAGTCTCCAGCCCGAGAAGACCTTCTTTACGCGCCGCCATGGCCCAGCGTACGACCCGCGCCAACCCCTCCTGAAACATATTGTGAGGTGGCGTAAATACCCAGGGAAAGATCTCAAAAGCACGTTTCAACTGAATCCAGGGGGTCTGTAACATGGCCGCACCAAAGGTACCGCCAACAACAATCACGGCAGCGGGGCCGTTGAGTAGAGACTGAAAGCTGCCCCCTTCCATAAAGTTGCCGCCAATCAATGCAGCAAATCCAAGAATCACGCCGATGATACTTAAGACATCCATGATTAACCCACCAGCTCTTTTGTCAGTTTTGCGCCTATATCCTTGAGCGGCAATACGCAGTCGGTAAGGTTAGCGCGAGCCACAGCCATAGGCATGCCATAGATGACACAGCTCTCCTCGTCCTGACTCCAGACCGTCGCCCCTTTCTGCTTTAACAGACGAGCACCTTCACAGCCATCAGACCCCATGCCGGTCAACACAATAGCCAGCACATCGCTCCCATAGGCGTTGGCCGCTGAGCCGAAGGTGATGTCCACCGATGGCTTGTAATTGGTGCGATCATCCCCCGGCAAGATTTTCACATTGCCGCGTCGATCAACCATCATCTGCTTGCCGCCCGGGGCCAACAGGGCCAAACCGGGTTTCAGGGTGTCGCCATCCTCCGCCTCTTTTACGGAAATTTTACACTGCCTGTTAAGGCGCTCGGAAAAGGCTTTGGTAAAGTTCTCCGGCATATGCTGCGTCAATACAATCGGCAGCGGAAAATTGGCGGGTAACTTGGTCAGCACATCCGTTAGCGCCACGGGCCCGCCGGTTGAAGCGCCAATAGCCAGCAATTTCATGCCGGATTTGAGCGGTTTATCGCGTCGCGGGCGCGCAGTCGCAGGGGCGGCTACCGTTGCCGTGGTGCGCG
>Ga0256829_1003441_pt1 | contig 10978 bp, 15 predicted proteins | sample 131447metaG_FD_185979 | JGI IMG/M metagenome (GOLD analysis project Ga0256829, IMG submission 185979) | Hydrothermal vent microbial communities from Lau Basin, Pacific Ocean - 131-447 | ecosystem: Environmental > Aquatic > Marine > Hydrothermal vents | place: Pacific Ocean: Lau Basin | collected... | reverse complement strand
CCTTAAAACTGCCTTTTTACCAGTCAAAAGTGCCTTCTAAGAGCAAATATAGCCCTTATTTCGAGTATAAAGAGCTATATATCAACTATTCAGCTTGGTTCGACCCCAAACTCACGTTGGCATGGGGCATTGCGAAGCAGAGCAACAGTGTGAGGAGCATTATGCGCATGATCAAGGTAGTACTTGTGAATAATCATGCTTTATATAGTAATTCATGCTTAGTTGCTGTCATGCCCGAGCCCTTTTGTAGAACAAATTCGTTTGTTAATTCATGCATCAAAAAAAGATGGCGGTAAAAACATCCATTCTGCAGGCGATTCTCCTACCTCCCCCTGAATATCTTCTTGCATGCCTTTGGAAATCAGCATCGCCTTTATTTTATCCAGCTCCCTTGGGTTGGTTCTTAGCCGAAATGAAAGGCCATCTTGCATCTCAATATTGATATACAAATCTCGGTTTATAACGATGATACCCATAAGCTTGGTCGTTTGTGTGCTTAACTTAATCGATTGAATCTCGTTATACGGACACGATTTATTTTTGCGTATGACAAATGTAATGTCGAATGATTCACCAAGCTGCAATGCATATACAAGGTTGGATGTATAAAACCCATACGCAAATGCTAAGCCAATAAGTATCGGTATGAGTTCAAAAAGTGGCAGCCATCCAGAATGGTTTAATGCGAAGAACATCACACCCATTAATATAAAAAAAAGCGCACACAAAGGCAGAAAAATGGCAGTTGCCAATGCCTCGCTGGCATTGCTAATACGAAGCGTATTCAATTGATTCGTATCGTTCACGGTGTTTTTCTATGGGTGTACAGTGCAGTGCCATTTTCATCATAAACAATCGATCGTATTGAACCATTCGTATAGGTGATGGTATCCATGTGATTGTCTTCATTGTAGTGATATAGATAGGCATGGTCGCTATGAACTCTTGAATGAACCATATTTTCACCGTCGTATTGATACGATGCCAACAACTGACCTTGTTGATCAAGCAGTCCCGTGATTAAACCCTGATGATTATGTCGAACAAAAATCATCGCATCACTTTTTCCCGATGCGACAGCCAGAAGCTGCTTGCCATCTCCCCAGTAAAAGCGAGCATCTTCTTTAGCTTTGTTCAAGCTGCCATGGTCAGCATAGCCAACAAGGCGACCATGCTTATCAAAATCATACACACCGAAAGCATTCATCACGCGATAGCCCGAAGCCATGCGTGCCAAGCTCACATCACCATACGTGCTATGAGCCATCAATGTTGACCCTACAGGTAGCACCGCTTGTGCAAGCAAACCCTCATCTGCATAAAGCTCCCACAAAAAATAGCGCATAGCCTGCTGTGTCAACAAATATTCTGGCAAGGAACGCTCAGGTCGTGCCACCTTTTTTCCATCTGCATTTCGCGTGTAAAACTGAACTTTTTGCTGACTTTTTTCCCTCGCCTCAAGAATATCCCGAATGGATGCCTTTATATCAGCAAGCTTTCGCTGCGGGGGATGAAAGGTGGTTTGAGAGCCTGTTCTGTTGAGATGAAAAATCACCGTACCATCACTGACCACGGTTAAATACGTTTCAAACGATGAGCCCCATCCATGCCCCAACTGCCCAGAAGTCTGTGTTACCGAGTTATACGTTCGCCCGAACACGATGGACTGATCGGGGCTTACATAATCATGATAGGATACCATATAATTGCCATCATCAATATCGGCAGCTGCGACTGCAGGCAGTGCAAGGGAACACCCCAAGCATGTCAGTATGTAAAATAGTATGCGTTTATTTATTGGCATGGCTCTCTCCTTTATTATGACAGGTTTGTTACGCAGTCGTCATTCCCGCGAAGGCGGGAATCCATCTAATACGTATTTCTTTGTTGTTAGGCCGTTCTTTTTGCATAAGCCTCACCAAACAAGCAATATGTATGAATTGCTTGTTTTTTCAATGAAAGTGCTGGAAGTATTGCGTATACTCGCAATCTGGATTCCCGCCTTCGCGGGAATGACAATTTTTGCGTGTCAATGCGTAACATCAGTAAGTAAAAAGAGAAATTAGTCCTGGGCGAGACGAAAGCCAGGGGCGTAGTATTTGTGCTCCTCTGGAAGATCCCTGTTACGGTTAGCCGAACGCATGTGGTGCGGATAAGTGTACCAACAGCCCCCGCGCAAAACACGCCTCTCACACGTGCCTGAAAGCCATGCCTGACCATTTGTAGGTGCTCCTTTATAATTTTCATTCCAACAGTCCTCCACCCACTCCCATACATTGCCATTCATATCATACACCCCCCCACCCATTTGGCTTTTTCCAACCAACAGGATGTGTCTTACCGTCGCTGTTTGCAGCATACCAGGTATATTTATAAGCATTACCCTCACTACCTTCCCAGCTCCACTTACTGCTCGTACCTGCTCTTGCTGCATACTCCCATTCCGCCTCTGTCGGCAAACGATACGATTTGCCTGTTTTCCTATTCAGGAGTTCAATAAACTGCTGCACATCAAACCACCTTACATTATCCACAGGATTATTATCTCCCTTAAACTTACTCGGATTGCTGCCCATTACAGATTTATAGAGTGCTTGAGTCACCTCATATTTCATAATCTTGAAAGCTCGAATGTGTACCGTATGTACAGGTTTTTCATCAGCTTCACCGTCATAACTGCCCATCTGAAATGAACCAGCTGGTATATTCACCAACTCTATCGTTACCGCGACCGATAGCTGCGGCAACATCAATAGCCCCACCAATAGCATGACAATAACACTTCCTTTTTTAATCATATACTCCCTCGTTTGAAGTTCTTTTTTGTATTTAAAATACATTAGCTGAAAAATACCTCAATCAGCATACTTATCTTATCCGAGCATCTAACCGCGATCACCCATCGAGGCGGACTTCAGCACTTCATCGCAAGTCTTATCTTTTTTACCACCTGATTTTTTCTGATCGCTGCATTTTTTGATGGCTGTTTTTACAACATTACGCAAATGGCGAAGTAGGTATTGATGCACACTCGGATCAAGCGATGTGCTATTGCAAAGCTGTTTGGCGACTACATCCGCACCCTTACCCTGTTGCATGGTTGCAGGTGAGATATTGATAGCACGATCATCCACAGTGAGTATGCGCATCGCACCATGCCCCAAGGGGACAATCACACCATCCACGCTTGGCTTGCCCTTGCCACAAGAAAAACGTTTGCTTTTGACCAAGCTGCTCACGCAATAGCCCTTGGCATGCGTTTTACACTTCTTTCCACCTTTGTCGGTTTCGCACTGCATGCCATCGTATTGGACTGTATGGCTATTTTTACTGCGATAAGCATCAACATCATCATACAGCTTCATGCCTTGTTCCTTACACATCTGATACAGCTTCTCTTTGGCCTTATTTTTTGCAATCGCTTCGCCGTCTGTTTCATAATAAAACTGGCTGGCACCCTCGGCAGACACCGTCACCATGCTTTTTGCACCAGCCAAGGCTGGTATCAGCATCAGCAAACACAGCCCTATAACACTATTCACGCCCATTCTTTTCATCTTTTCCTCCCCTGTGTGCATTGTTTTCATCCATGAAAACCGATATATATATTAAACCGTATGGATCCCCGCATTCGCGAGGATGACGATCTGGAAAATCAACTTCTGAACCACTCTAGCACTCCCCAAGAGCACACCGTGGTGTCGAATGAGCTTCCTGCTACGGTTTCGCGTGAAAAATTCCTCTAAGAGCTATAGCCAAAGTAGCAATACCTTTTCTATCTGTTCGACAAGCGTAATCATTTTTTATTTCTGGTTTCATACATTCTTTTTTAATATAACTTAAAGCACGAAGACCTCCGTAAAAAGTATAACTATTAGCAACTTTTGTAACAATTTTTATTTTTTCAGGTCCGCCTTCTTTAAAATGCAAAAGAATGGGAAGCATTATCAATAAGGAATAATTTCTACATTTTTTAGTGATATAACTCATGAAATTGCGACCAACGAATTCAGGGTTAATTCTACAGTTAATGTCTTCAAACATTGTGTCGTAATTTAAATCGTATTCTTTGTAAATATCCATAAGTTCATAACCTATTTCATTATGACACGTCCGAAATAGTCTACATATTTTTATATATGGTATATCTGGGATATGTCGTCTTCTGGCTTCATTTATTTCAGAATAACTTTTTTCAGTTATTTGCCCATCAGTTGAAATATCATTGGCTGCTACATCATACGAGCCTACATAATAATCCCAGTTATCATCAGCAGATGAGTATTGAGGCAAACTAAAACTGAGTACAATGATTAGAAATGATTGAATTAAAATACCTTTCATGTTTACGACTCCCTATTATTATCAATGATAATATTCCGTTTATTGATGTTATTTTCACTGTAGGCGCATAGGTATTTAAAGTCAAAAGCTGATTCTGAGCCTGTTGCGCCTTATATTTATCCAGAAGTGTGTGCATTCTCATCATCCATTAACCGCCATGCTGGAGAAGATATGCAGCAGTTTTGAATTTCCCTCTATGCTTGGCCTTCATCCGAGGTGTTTCACCTTTCTGGTTCACGTCAGTTACAGTGGCACCTTTTTCCACAAGAAAACGGACTACTTTTAACGATGTCTCATCATACAGTCTACTGTGCATAGCGTAGTGCAATGCATGCTCTCCAGTATTGCTTAAGCCATTAAAGCCAAAGCCTGCTTCAGCCCACTTGTTTAGACCATACAGATTGCCTGATTCAGCGAATATATGCAGCAATGTTTCACCACTGTAACCCGAGACATCTTCTAAAACCTCTTTGTCGGTAAGGATGAAACCAGAGCGGATGAACAGCTCATACAACGGGACATCTAATTCACCATGCTTTTTATCCGCAAACGCACAGAGATAGAAGGGCACCTTGATGCCTCTCCTCGCCGTAGTGAAATTTGCAATAGGGTTGACACCATAATCCATCAGCAGTTGAGCTATCTCTAGGTGATCATCCGCCAAAGCCACACATAGCGGAGGTACATTCTCTGCAGCACTCACCGCTTCTGGATTAGCACCATACTTTAAAAGTAGGCGAACGACCTCAATATCCGAGCTTTTCACCGCCTGTATCAATGGTGTTTGCCCTTCCGTATCTGCTTTGTTGACATCCGCGCCAGCTAACACAAGCTTCTCTAAATCGGCATGATTGCCCTGTTTGATATACGTCACCATATGATTAGATGCCGTCAATGCAGCATCGTGCGCCGCGATTTTTTCAGCAGCAGATGCCACGGGCAAGACAATGATGATGCATAAAAATCCTAGCAGTCCAATAACGCTGTTTATGCCTATTTTTTTCATGTTTAGCCCCTTTGTGCGTATTGTTATCATCCATTAACCGCCATGCTGGAGAAGATATACCGCAGTTTTAGCGTTCCCTCGTGATTTAGCATAGGTAAGAGGCGTTTCACCATCCTGATTGATAGCATTCAGATCTGCACCGTGCTGCACAAGAAAACGGACTACTTTTAACGACATATCATCATCTAAAGCCATCGTATCATACAATACGCTCTCACCATTGGCATTCACCCCCGCAAAACTAAACCCTTTCTCAGACCACTTCTGCAAGCCATACAGGTTACCATTTCTAGCAAACGTATGTAAAAGCGTTTCGCTGCCTCGCCCACTCGGAAATTTCTTATCCGTAAGCTTAAACCCAGCTTGGTTTAACAGCGTGTACAGTACAATATTTTGATCGTTATGATGTAACCTGTTGAAAGCACAAAGGTATGTAGGGATTGCATAACCTTTTCCTGTTGCAAAAACGTGGTTAATAGAGACACCTCGCTTCATCAATAGTTTTGACATCGCAATATTGCCATCATCCAATGCAATACAAAGCGGTGGTGCATTGGATGTATCACTACGTAAATTCGGATTAGCACCATGATCTAAAAGCAGCTTGGCTATTTGCAGTCTTCCGCTTTCTACAGCTTGCGCCAATGCTGTTTGCCCTCGATTATCGGGCTGATTTACATCAACACCCAATGCAATAAGCTGGGAGGTTAACGTATTTGTACCGTGCTTGATTGAATCAACCAACACATCAGATACTGTAATATCATTCAACGATATATCCTTCTGATCCGATGCCTCCAGCGAGAAAATCGCAGTAAAGAACAACAGCACAAAAGCAAGCAAGCTAAGTAAGGTTTTCATGGATTAGCACCTTGTGCCAATAGAAAATCAACCATCTCCTGATGCCCGTTTTGCTCCGCAACCTGCAAAACTGTAGAGCCTACAGGGACATCCAGCGGCTCTTCACTCTCTTTTTTTACAGCCTCTGTCTGGCTATGCATATCCGCGCCATGCGCAAGAAGCTTTTCAGCAATCTCCTTTTGATTATATAAAGCCGCATAATGCAAGGGTGTTAAACCTTCATGGCCATGCGTATTGATAGCCTTATACTTGATAAGAAAAGCTATGATTTTCTCAGCTTCTTTTAGATCTCCTGTTTTTAGTGCATCACCAAATGGCGAACCTTCTTCTGAAGACGATGATGAACCCATAAATACATAAATCAGTAAAATAACAGTTATACCAATGGCAATCATACTCATAAAACAACCTCCTTTAATAATCCTGCATCATGATTAACTACAACATCAACCACGCTTGAATAACAAAATGGATTCATTACACAGGAAGTGCGACTTCAGTCGCGCCTTGACTCATTATTTGGCGCGGCTAAAGCCGCACTTCCAGTATGACTAATACTGTTACTTACTGGGAAGAAAAATAGAAAAAGTTCCATGGCTGATCTTAAAACCATTTCTCACCAGATACTTTGGCGGAGTGCCATATTTCTTGCTATGATCATATTTTGTATCAAACACATGCAACACCGCTTCAAAGCTACCCATCACCTTATTACCTTGGCGTTTGTATCGTATTTTAAACGTGCCTCGGCTGTCTCCCTTAGCAATATTACCTCGATTATTATTGGTAGATATAAAACCGTTCTCAGCATAATCAGCGGGCATATCAACCGCTTCAGGCGGCACATTGAATTTAATGAACGTGTAATGATAGGAGTTGGCATCATACGGTTGATTGGCATTGCTTGAAACGCTATAGCTGCCCGGTTCGCCTGGTATGATCATGCTCAACGATAGCCCTCGCTTACCATCATGATAAATACTGCAACTGAGGGTAAGCCGCTTTTTCTGATTATAAGAGTCTGTCGAAATAGAAGCTTTAACACCCGTAAATCTGAATGGCTCTTCAGGGTAGTCTTTTTCCAGAGGAATACAGGTGAAAAGTTTACCATTCACCTGAAATGCCATCGTAGAGCCAGCAACACCAAAGCTCCAAGCCTGTTGAGCCACAAAAAATGATAATAATGCGGTCAATCCGAGTATCCATGATTTATGCATAGCTCTCTCCTTATCTAACATTCTTCCATCGCAGCGACCCATCAAGCTCCCTCTCCCAGTGGGAGAGGGTTGGGGTGAGGGAGTTCAAGAAAAAATGATATTTTCTCAACCAATACGCTTGTTATCCATCAAACCCAGAGTACCTAATTTCTTGATCATAACGCTCAGCACTATTGATAGATTCATTACGACTATGTTTAGCCTTCTTCTTTGTATTATATGAAAAGCAATGAACGCCCTTAGAAAGAAAATCGCCATGAATTGAATTCAAGAAGTCTGATTCGTAAACCCTATCGCTACTATAAAACACACTAGTAATGTACACCACACCCTTCCGGTCGCTGATATTACTATAGTCCTCTCCACCTGCATCACAGAACCAATATGAACTTTTCGCACTTGCGGTCGTTGCCATTCCAAGCATCGCCACGGCCATACCTGCGGCCAACACACTTTTCTTAATCATTTGTTTTTTCATCACCCTCTCCTATTTTATTTTTTTCATGCTTGTAACAAAGATTTAATCTTTGCTGCAACGGGTTTGGTGAAATCACTGTCTTGCCAGTAACCACCATGACTAAATGGGTTCCAGCCACGGTAAAGCTGCCCCAAGAGATTACCGTTGGCATTCATTGGATGGTCAGTCACAGCATCGCGATAGGATGCTTCCACCCTGTTTCCAGCGTGGTAAAACTCTCCCAACGGTTGTAGAGGCCAGCCAAGCACATCATCTTCATCGTAATAGTTGTGCCACGCAAAATCATAGTCTTCGGCATCGGGTTTGATGGCTTTGATACTTTGCTTTCCAGCGATAAAAATTGGGATATTGCAACCAGTGGTATAAAAGGTTTTCAGGTTCTTTAATCGTCGTGCCGCTTCACGTTCGGGTGAACTACCATCATCATGCTTCCAGATACCAGCATCAACATCTTGCTGTTGCTGCTGGGCATCCCAGATATAATTGCTCAGCACATGCCCACCCAAGGAGTGGGCAATCAAAATCACAGGCAGATCATCACGCCCCACAGCATCACAAGCCGCATCAATCGCTGCTCGAATCCTCTCCTGCACTTTTTCATACTCACTCTGATCACGGTGGGCATTGCGCTCATAGCCAGCAGCATCGGAAAAACCATAAAGCATAAATTTGCGTAAGCCTTTATAATCCACAAGGGGTCTCATCGCTTTAAAAACAGCATTCTGCTGATCTTGAAACACATCCTGATAATAGATGGGTGCATAATGCACAGCATCATTCAGAGCAGAACCAATACGCGCCTTGATCTTCTTTTCAAATTTATCCATGCGCTTACGATGTTCACGAGGCGTGATTGCGCCCATACCATGCGCCATAAGAACAATTACTTCCTTACTCATATCGACCTCCCAGTGCTACATATTGTAATGCTTTCAGAAATCAATCGAGTCTGACCCCGTTGATTTAATATGCAATAATGCGGAAAATAAGTCCACCTATAGGAGTCAATAATGTGTAATACTGTTTACTCCTATTGGTATAGTTAGCTGTCAAAGAAATGGAGTAATATGAATTTCGAGAAACTCAAAAAGGCACTATCCTTAATCTTCGGTTTTACGCTGATAGGTCTGCTTTGTTTTGGTATTTACCAATTCGTATCTTTTGTTTGGAGCCAATTCATCTCTCTTGATAAACAACTTGCTGTTGGACTTCTTACAGCTTTTACTACAGTTATTGTTGCTACAATCACAGTCATGCTTGGAAGGTATTTGGAAAGAAAAAAGGAAATTGAATCACATTTCAGAACAAGAAAAATTGAAATTTATGATGAATTTCTTTCTGAATTTTTTAAGCTTTTTGGTTCAGAAGAAAATAGCGATATAGATTTAGTGCCATTTCTTAGAGAGTGGCAGCGAAAGATGATTATTTGGGGTGGCGCACCTGTGTTGAGCGCTTATATTAAATGGAACCAACATTTAAAGAAGGGAGTTCCAGATGCTCAAACCATCTTTTTGATGGATGATTTTTTTAGAGCAATGAGAAAAGATGTAGGGCTGAGTAATAGTGGGTTAGAAAAAGGTGTCTTTGCTCATTTCATTCTTCGCAATTCAGAACTGTTTCTTGCTATGGCAAAATCAGACCCCAGCATTACCTTGGATGACCTTTCTAAAAAAGAGAAAGAATTTGACCAGTGATGGCTGTAAAACAGCTAACAAATTGTTAGAGAGGGACATCGGCTTCGCCGCTGCCCCTCAACAAAAGCGTTATGCATCAGGGTAAGCCCAAATTTACCTGTCTTTAACATTCCTGACAGGAACATCAGGTTGACATACAGGAATTTGCATTGCAGGGTTCAGCCTATCAAAACTTGGAGGCATACCCCATGATCGAAAATGACCAAAAATTCACAACCCTTTCTAGTATTACCTTGTTAATTCTCAAAGAGTTGCGCCTTGAACGCAATATTCACCAAGCTCAACTCGCTGAAATATGTGACAAGACCCCAAGTGCTTGGACAAAAATAGAAACAGGAAAGTCTCCACTAACAATGGAAATCTTTTTTAAAATATGCAATGGTTTATCAGTGCCTTCTTCTGCAGTCCTATCGACAACAGAAAGGTATGCTGCTTTACTGAGTCAAAACTATTGGGGAGTGATGTCAAAGCAGATAGGTTTTGATGAGGATTCTCTTTTGAAAGAAGCGCAAGAATATTACTCAACCCCTGGGTTTCGTTCAAGGTCATATTTTGTTACTTTTGGGTATAATGTTTCTATTTTAAGCGGACCAATTTATAACCAAGATGGCTCAGTAAATCCCGCAGATGTTTTTCTTTACGTTCTTAATCCAGACTTTAAGAGTTCACAAAATAAAAGTACTACACTTCAAAGCGTATGATGATTTATTGCATAACAAAAGCATCCAAGGGACATCGCTTCGCTCTGCCCCTGATGCAGGTCGTTCTGGCTGTAGAAAAACCCAATAATTTCACCATAATGATGTTATAATAAAGCTTCTCAATGAGGGGGTTGATATGGCGAAATATATTCATTATGACTACGCACAAGGCTGCATGATTGCCATCAACTTTGAGAATCAGCTCCAGCCAGGCACATTTGAATACACTGTTCATTACCTTGTCGATCACAAGTTGGACTTATCAAGCTTTGATGCCACATTTCACAATGATGATTGCGGTCGCCCCGCTTATAATCCTGCTATTTTACTCAAAATCATTCTCTTTGCCTATTCGCGCGGCATAACCTCAAGCCGTGAAATTGATTGGTGCTGCCGCAACAATATCATTTTCAAAGCCCTCTCATGCAATACAGAGCCACACTTTACAACCATTGCCCACTTTATCAGCGGTTACCCTGAGTCCATTTCATCGTTGTTTGAACAAATCCTGCTGATTTGTGATGAGCAAGGACTTTTGGGGCATGAGCTATTTGCCATTGATGGTTGTAAGTTGCCATCCAATGCTGCCAAAACATGGTCTGGCACACATCAGGAGTTGCGGGATAAACGCAATAAACTCAAGCGACTTATCCAACATCATATCACCAAGCATCAAC
>Ga0256829_1003440_pt1 | contig 10978 bp, 13 predicted proteins | sample 131447metaG_FD_185979 | JGI IMG/M metagenome (GOLD analysis project Ga0256829, IMG submission 185979) | Hydrothermal vent microbial communities from Lau Basin, Pacific Ocean - 131-447 | ecosystem: Environmental > Aquatic > Marine > Hydrothermal vents | place: Pacific Ocean: Lau Basin | collected... | reverse complement strand
AATTTTCAGCCGCTCAATCGGTTCGGGTATCTTCGGCAGGCTTTCAGATGCAATGGTTGCTTTCAGAGCTGGCATTTTCGGATTTAACGAGCGAGCAGCCTTCTCACCCACACCTCGCACAAGGTGCGATTGCCATGCACTTGGCGATTTCTGCGGCTTATCTCATCCGCTTAAAGGACATGCCCACCAGTGATATTTATGCCTTATCACAAACCACCCAACAATCGCAGAACAGTTTGGCTTGGTGGGTCAGCATCCCTGCCATGTTGGATGCTTATCGCTTGTTGGCAACGGATGTCCCTGCTTGGCTCCCTTATGTGTCGATGGGCTTTAAGGCGGCGGAAGTCAGTTATGTTTGGCGTTATTAATTTTTTTTCTTTTTTTGGGGGTTGAATCGTTTCTGCTACAACACCATATACCCCTCACTTGATACAACTCAAAAGGAGATATAACGATGGCAACTCAAGTTCGTCCGTTACACGACCGTGTAATTGTTCGTCGCCTAGACGAAGAAACAAAATCTACAGGCGGCATCATTATTCCTGATTCTGCGAAAGAAAAACCAGTTCAAGGTGAAATCATTGCTGTGGGCAATGGTAAAATTTTGGACAATGGTGAAGTTCGCGCTCTGGATGTTGCACAAGGCGATACCGTTATCTTTTCCACCTATGCGGGCACTGAAATTAAATTGGATGGCGAGTCGTTCCTGATGATGCGCGAAGATGACATCCTCGGTGTGATTACTAAATAATTAGAAAACTAGATAGGAGATTGAACGATGGCTAAAGAGATTCAATTTGGTGACGACGCACGCGCAAAAATGCTTGCGGGCGTTGATAAGCTAGCAAACGCAGTAAAAGTAACATTGGGCCCCAAAGGTCGTAATGTTGTGTTGGATAAATCTTGGGGTGCGCCAACCATCACCAAGGATGGTGTGTCTGTTGCGAAAGAAATCGAACTTGAAGACAAGTTTGAAAACATGGGCGCACAGATGGTGAAAGAAGTTGCATCCAAAACAGCCGATATCGCTGGTGATGGTACAACCACTGCAACTGTATTGGCACAAGCCATTGCTAAAGAAGGCAACAAAGCCGTTGCTGCTGGCATGAACCCTATGGATTTGCAACGCGGTATTGATAAAGCTGTTGCTGTCTTGACTGCGGAATTGGCAAAATTGTCCAACCCTGTGAAAAATCAGGAAGAAGTGGCACAAGTCGGCACAATTTCTGCCAATGGTGATGCTGAAATTGGTAAAATCATTGCGGATGCGATGGACAAAGTCGGTCAAGAAGGCGTGATTACTGTTGAAGAAGCCAAGGGCTTGGAAACAGAATTGGATGTTGTTGAAGGCATGCAATTTGATCGCGGTTACTTGTCACCATACTTCGTCACCAATGCAGACCGCATGGAAGCAGAATTGAAAGATGCGTACATCTTGTTCTTCGAGAAGAAGATTTCCAACATGCGCGACTTGTTGCCTGTATTGGAAGCCGTAGCTCGCTCTGGCAAGCCTTTGTTGATTATCGCTGAAGATATTGAAGGCGAAGCATTGGCAACTTTGGTTGTGAACAAGATGCGTGGCGTGATGAATGTTGCGGCTGTGAAAGCACCTGGTTTTGGCGATCGCCGTAAAGCGATGATGGAAGACATGGCTATTTTGACCAACGGTAAAGTGATTTCTGAAGATTTGGGCTTGAAGTTGGAAAATGTCACTGTCGAAGATTTGGGTCAGGCTGGCACGATTCAAATTTCTAAAGATACCACTGTGATTGTTGATGGTGCTGGTGATAAGGCTGAAATCGAAGGTCGTGTGGCTTTGATTCGCAAGCAAGCTGACGATTCTTCTTCAGATTACGACAAAGAAAAATTGCAAGAACGCTTGGCTAAATTGGCTGGCGGTGTTGCTGTGATTAAAGTCGGTGCTGCAACTGAAGTTGCCATGAAAGAGAAGAAAGATCGTGTGGACGATGCCTTGCATGCAACGCGTGCAGCAGTTGAAGAAGGCATTGTTGCAGGTGGCGGTGTTGCTTTGATTCGTGCAAGTAAAGCTTTGGCTGGAGTCACTGGTGACAACAGCGATCAAGAAGCAGGCATCAACATCATCCGTACTGCGATTGAAGCGCCTTTGCGTCAAATCGTAAGCAATGGTGGCGGTGAAGCTTCTGTTGTTGTGAACGAAGTGTCTAAGTCTGATGATGCCAACTTCGGCTACAATGCTGGCACTGAAGAATATGGTGATTTGGTTGCGATGGGTGTGATTGATCCGACCAAAGTAACCCGTACTGCATTGCAACATGCAGCTTCGATTGCTGGCTTGTTGATTACCACTGAAGCGATGGTGGCTGATATTCCTGAACCTGCTGGCGCAGCTCCTGCAGCGCCAGATATGGGCGGCATGGGTGGCATGGGCGGCATGATGTAATCCATAGACCTTAGTCTTTTAAGGTCTTGAGAAAGCCAGTAACCCTTGTGGTTGCTGGCTTTTTTGTTGTCTAGGCATCGCTACAACCCCCAAGATTCAAAAAATAGAACAAAACACACCGCATGGATTTGAATACCCGCTTTGCATCGTTGCGTCACTGCCATTCATGTTTAGCCTGCGCAAACTTTTTTATCGGTGGAGAATATCATGCGCTATGACTGGACTGTGGAAGAAATCAATGAGTTGTTCGCCTTGCCCTTCAATGATTTAATCTTTCAGGCACAACAAGCGCACCGCCGCTATTTCGATGCCAATGAAGTGCAATTATCCACATTGCTTTCCATCAAAACGGGTGGCTGCCCTGAAGATTGCAAATATTGCCCACAATCATCGCGCTACAACACTGATGTCGAATCTGAATTACTCATGAAAAAAGAAGAAGTGATGAAGGCTGCCCGCGCTGCCAAAGCACAAGGCGCAACGCGTTTTTGCATGGGCGCAGCATGGCGTGAACCCAAAGGTCGCGCGTTTGATTTGGTTCTAGATATGATTCGCGAAGTCAAAGCCTTGGATATGGAAGCCTGTGCCACGCTGGGCATGTTGGACGAAACACAAGCCAAAAAACTCAAAGATGCGGGGCTTGATTATTACAACCATAACCTTGATTCCGATCCTGAATTTTACAAAACCATCATTTCCACCCGTACTTATGAAGAACGCTTGGATACACTCAAGCATGTGCGTGCTGAAGGCATGAATGTGTGTTGCGGCGGCATTGTTGGCATGGGTGAAAGCGTCAACAACCGTTCGGGTATGATTGCCCAACTCGCACGCATGCAACCGCACCCTGAATCCGTTCCCATCAATATGTTGGTGAAGGTAGAAGGTACGCCGATGGATGAAGTCGAAGACTTAGACCCTTTCGATTTTATTCGCACCATTGCCGTGGCAAAAATTACCATGCCATCATCCCATATTCGTTTGTCTGCGGGGCGTGAAGTGATGTCCGAAGAAATGCAATCCTTATGCTTTCTTGCTGGTGCTAATTCCATTTTCTATGGTGATAAATTACTCACCACAGGCAACACCGAAGCCGAACAAGATCAACATCTGTTCCAAAAATTAGGCATTCGCCCCGAAGCCGCCAAGACTCCATCATCACGCCGCGTCGCCAACGCGTAAACGAGGTTCATCATGCAACGCATTGCTGCCCAATCCCCCAAAGCCAGCCAAGCCCTAGCCTTGGTGAGCCAACTGCAACGACGCTTTGTCGAACAATTGGAAACACTCTGCCAAGAAGCAGGAAGCCCCCAAGGCTTTGATGCGGTCGAATGGTGTCGCGATGAAGGTCGGCATGGTGGCGGCATTCGCTACAGTACAGGCGATGGCGACATCATTGGTCGTGGTTCGGTGAATGTATCGCAAGTGCATTATGATGATATGCCAGACAAAAAGCTGGCTTCTGCCAATGCTATTTCCACCATTATCCATCCCAAAAATCCTCATGCACCATCCGTCCATATTCATATCAGTTGGACTGAAATGCGCGATGGTCATGGCTATTGGCGCATGATGGCGGATTTGAATCCTGCCATCCCCAACGAGGAAGCACGCACACAATTTCTACACGCACTCCAACAGGCTGCACCCGAACACTTTGAAGAAGCCTGCGCGCAAGGTGAGCGATATTTCTTGATTCCTGTCCTTCAACGCCACCGTGGGGTTGCACACTTTTATTTGGAACAATACCACACCGACGATGCCCAAGCTGATATGATGTTGGCACAAAAAATAGGTGAAACTGCGATTGATACCTATGTCAGCATTCTGCAACACGCCATACAGCACGCACCCCAAGTCACGGAGCAAGACCAAGCCCAGCAATTGGCATATCACACCTTATATTTCTTCCAAGTGTTGACGCTTGACCGTGGCACAACCACAGGTCTTTTGGTACACAATCAAAATGACTTGGGCATTATGGGCTCGCTGCCTGCTTTGGTCGATCGTGAACTTTTGCAAAGCTGGTTGCCTAAGATGCCGCAACCGCAAGAAGCATTGCTGCAAGGTTTGATTGATGCCCTACCTGAAAGCAAGCCCGCATTGGTTGATGATGCTGTGAAAATAGCCTTAACCCAAGTCGTGCGTCAGCACTATCAGAAACACCCCGAAGCCATTGCCTTGCAAGCATCAGGCGATGTCATTCCACCCACCGTCAACAACCACGCATCCGTCAAGGCGTAGGTTTTTCTGCCCACAAACAGAGTTCTGAAACAGGGCATGCAAGGCATTTCGGCTTGCGTGCCGTGCAGGTATAACGCCCATGCAAAATCAACCAATGATGGGCATGCAACATAAATTCATCAGGAATGACTTGCAGCAACACCTGTTCTACCTCAAGTGGTGTTTTCCCTGGCGCTAAGCCCATACGGTTGCTTACGCGAAAAATATGCGTATCCACTGCCATCGTGGGTTGCTGAAACAACACATTCAACACCACATTTGCAGTTTTTCGCCCCACCCCTGGTAAAGCTTCCAAATCCTTTCGGTTATCAGGGACTTGACCTGCATGTTGGTTCAATAAAATGGCACAAGTACGCAACAAATGCTTGGCTTTACTGCGGAACAAGCCAATGCTGGAAATATACGATTCCAAGCCTTCCTGCCCCAAATCCAACATGGCCTGCGGCGTATTGGCAATCGGATAAAGCTTGGCACACGCTTTATTGACGCTGACATCCGTTGCCTGTGCCGACAACAAGACCGAAGTCATCAATTCAAAATGGGTCGTATAATTCAGTTCGGTTTTGGGTTCGGGATCAAGGGCGCGAAGATGTTCAAAAAAGGTACGAATCTCCGCAGCCTGCATGCGCTGTTGCAAATCAGTCATTCACCTCTTTCAAGGTCAGGTTTACGGGGCGATCGACAATATTTCCTTCAATATCAATCGCTTGTTCCAGTAAATATACCGTAGAGGCATCAATATTCACAATCTTACCACTCTTTTTGCCCATATAATCGCCAACCTTCACCGTATAGCCCTTGCCTTGGCTATCCTGCACCATCGCGACCTCGTGTTCGCCCATCTTAAAAATACCCACCAAGGATAAAGTGCTTAAATCAAACACTTCCAATGGATCGCGTTTTCGATTGGCTAATTTCGATTGTTGTTCTTCCAACAATCGTTTACCACGCGTTGCGATTCTTTTTAAGTAGGATTCAAATGGGTCACGCAACTGTTCAAAATCAATCTTGGGGGCTTTCACCAGATGTTGTTTGGCATCGGGCATACTGGGTTCTTGAGACGGTGGCGTAGTTTGCGCCATCGCCAATCCAGACCATGCGAAACACAGAGCACTTGCTACAATGAACCTTTTGTTAACCATACCGCCTCCTTGCATCAACATCAGTACCATGCACGCGATGTGATTGAGGAAGCTTAGAATCACCGTGCAGTTAGGTCAAAGAGTCATGGCAGAATGTGTGCCACATCACGCGACTCAATCATGCACATTAGGAGAACCACCGTATGCGAATTTTAGGAATTGAATCCTCATGTGACGAAACCGCCGTTGCTTTGTATGAAGGCAACCTTGCCACAGGGCAAGGGCATATATTGGCAGAAGAAGTCGCATCACAAATCGAAACACATGCGCGCTTTGGTGGTGTCGTGCCTGAAGTTGCCTCACGAGAGCATGTGAAGGTGATTCCCTCATTGACCCATCGGGTGTTGCAGGCTGCCCACTGCAACTGGTCAGACATTGATTATCTTGCCGTCACCGCAGGGCCAGGCTTGATGGGCGCACTCTTGGTGGGCACTTCATACGCCAAAGCAGCGGCTGAAGTGAATCACATTCCTCTCATGCCCATCCATCATATGGAAGGTCATTTGTTGGCAGCAGGTTTGAGCCATGAGCTGCCTGAATTTCCATTCATCACCCTGCTTGTCTCAGGTGGACATACGCTGCTGGTGCATGTCCATGCCGTTGGCGATTATGAAATTATTGGACAAACTTTGGATGATGCAGCGGGTGAATGTTTCGATAAATCCGCACGCGTGTTGGACTTGCCCTACCCTGGCGGTCCTGAAATCTCTCGCTGTGCTGTAGGTGGCGATGCCAAACGATTCAAATTACCCCGACCCATGCTGCAACACCAACATCTCAACTTCAGCTTTTCGGGTCTCAAAACTGCCGTATTGTATGCCGCACGCGATGCAGGAGACATGGATGCCTGCATGAAACGCGATATGGCCGCGTGTATCGAAGCGGCTATTGGCGATGTATTGGTGAAGAAAAGTTTGCGTGCATGCCAACAAACAGGCGTACCTCGATTGATGATTGCAGGCGGTGTCGCTGCCAACCGTTATCTTCGTGACTTATTGCTTGAACAAGCTGCGAAACAGCAGGTTAGCGTCACCTTACCCAACCCCGCCTACTGCACCGATAATGCAGCCATGATTGCCTATGCCTGCTTCAAACGACTTCAACACCAGCAGCACGAAGAAGAAACATTATGGGATGCCAATCCGCGTTGGAAGCTCGCCGACTTAAAAACGGCATAACCTTTGCTCCTAGCTTGTCTTTACAGCAAAGGAGCTTCCATGATGCATCAAGAACGCCGTCAACATGAACGCCGCAGTGCCAACTTTTATATTGAGTTGAGGCTTGAAGGTGATGTCAGTGTACGGCAAGTTGAACTCCGCGATATTTCGGATGGTGGCATGAGCTTCACCGCAGCCTGCCTCAAGGATTATCAGAAAAAATCCCATGTTGAGGTTCGGCTTCCCAAACAACACAATGTCACCTCTTGTGATCAAACATTACAGGCAGAAATCGTATGGCTGCAAGAACAAGACCCACTCAACCCCAAGCCTTGGGTGGGTTTAAGGTTGTTGCACGAAGCTTAGCTTCTATACTCGCCACATGCGCTTGATTATGCTGGATACAGAAACAACGGGGCTTTCCCCGCAAGGTGGCGACCGTATGGTCGAAATTGGTGCGGTGGAAGTCTGCCAACGCTGCATTCAAGAAGAGACAAAATTTCACCGTCTCATCAACCCACAACGCCCCATCCCCAATACCGTCGTGAATATTCATGGTATTGATGATGCCAAAGTACGCAATGAACCCACCTTTCCAGAAATTGCGGATGAATTTTTGGCTTTTATTGAAGGTGCCACCTTAGTGATTCACAATGCACCATTTGATTTAGGCTTCATCATGCATGAACTCGCGTTGGCTGGCATCCGCAATATTGGGGATGTTCCTGTCATTGACTCCCTCGCCATGGCGCGCAAACGACACCCCAACCAACGCAACAATCTGAATGCACTCTGTGACCGCTACGCTGTAGATCGCGGACATCGTGTGTTGCATGGTGCATTGCTGGATGCCGAACTGCTCGCGGAAATGTATTTGGCGATGACGGGTGGCAATCAATTTTCACTCAGTATGGATGCCATCGCACAACCCGCATCTCATTTTGCCCAAATTCCCGCAACCCAGCGGATGCAAGATGAAATGGACGAAACAGAACCCTTGCTCAGGCGCAAAGCACTCAGCATCACCACCGAAGAAGAGCAAGCCCACCAACACATGATGCAAAGCATCCAAAAAACTTGTGGCAGCACGCCGATTTGGCAACTATGAGACAAAAATCACCACGCGATTGGTATGCAACCCGCATCATGCACGCCAACCTATAAGGATATACCGATGATACTTCCGTCCCCCATCATGATGGTTTGTGCAGGCAATATGTGTCGCAGTCCCTTTGCTGAATATTATATGCGTTTGCGCTTGGAACAGGCTGGTGTTGGTGGCGAATGTTTTAGCCGTGGTCTGTTGATGATGCCAGGGCGCAAAGTTCCAGACATTGCACAAAAGGTTGGCTTAGAATTTGGTGTCGATATGAGCGCCCATATTTCACAATCCTTATTGGCACCCGATGCCGATCGCGCTGCCATGATTTTGGTGATGGAGCCCAAACAACGGCAACATTTAAGCAAAGTCCGTCCCACCAGTATCGGTAAAGTTTTTTTACTTTCGCAGCCGCTGGGGGGCGACATCATTCCTGACCCTATGGGGAAAAGTGACGAAACTTTTCGTACCGTTTATAGCGATATTACCCAAATGGTCGATGCATGGTTGCAGCGCTTCGGCGTACCCATTTAAAAGGACACCACATCATGACAACCACGCTCTTGCGTTTTCCCTTTGCTTTAACCCCACGCATGCAATCCTTTCTAGAGTGCAGGAATGGATTGCAATGCCTCAATCACGCCAAAAAACATCATGATATGTATGCATGGCTGCAAGCCATTCAAGATTTAGATGAATCACTCAAGGGAAGTGTCGCACGAAAGCCCGCTGTTCCCGAAATCATCGGTCTCATTCATGCCCTACAAAAACACCTGAAAAAACTCAGCCTACATTCTGCCCATTTTAAACAAGCCATCCTTGATGCCCACGATCAGCTCGGAGAACATGAGTTAAAGCTAGCCCAAAGCCTACCTGAACTTTTGGATAGCATCGCAGAGGATGGTGTCATTCAATCCTGGGTGAATAGCCAAAAAAAAATGGACTGGATTGGTCATCGTTTATTCTACCCCCAAATCTTGCCTGTATTTTGGGATAGTTTAGGCATTCAAAACAAAGTAGAAGAAAACCTTCAAGATTTTCACGATATGATTCGCCATGTCGATGGTATCTTGCACGATTTTGTTCCGTGGACAAAAGCAAGTGCAAAAGGCGGCTGTGACCAAGTCCAAATCGCAGCACAAGAGGAACCTTGTGGCTTATTGATTGTTGGGCTTCCCCTTAACCTTGTTCAATCAGGCATCACACCCGAGTTTTCAGGCAACCGCCACACCGTACGCATTCGCTTTCAGCAGTACCGCATGGGCAAACCCTGCCAAATACCTGAACAAGATATTCCATATCAATATATGCTGGTACCCATCCTATGACACCACCAAACACCATCACTTGTGCCACATGCCGCACGAACATCCAACGAACATCAGCATATTTCCCTTTCTGCTCGAAGCGTTGCCAAACCATCGATTTGGCACACTGGGCGGATGGTTCATATCGCATTGCATCAGAGCCATGTTCAAGCAGTGATCTTAGCCCTGAAAACGAAGGCTAAACATCATGCCTAGAGCATGGATACAGCAACTCTATCGCGCGTGTAGTTTGGGTTTTCTTGTTCCCATTCTGCTATGGCCATCGGTGGAATACTTCGGTTTGGAGGTCACATGGAATGTCAGTATTCCCCATGTATGGCTTTCATCCATCTGTTTGTTACTGCTCAGCAGCAACTTGAGCGACATATTCTTAGCTCAAGACAAAGCTGTAAGAAAGTGGCTGCATATCATCTTGTTCACCATCAACATTGCTCTTGCATGGATGGTCATGCACCAGCACATGCAAGCATGGTTTTTAGCTGCCAGCTTTGGTATACATGCCTTCTGGCTAGCTTGGGTACTTTGGAAGAACTCGAACACTCCAGCAGCTTGGTGGTACTGGACGGCTTGGGTGCGCGATACTGCTGCCTCACTCGCCATCTTTATATGGTTCATCGTGTGGTAAGTGCGTCGGCAAAGAAACCAATAATTCAGCCTGCTCAATGGCAAAATTCTTAAATGCCTCGGGAATAGCAGCAAAGCGTTTGCCTTGGCGATGGACAATATACCACTGCCGCATAATGGGAAAATGCTCCACATTCAATACCACCAAACGCTTCAGAGCCAACTCCATTTCAATCGTATGTAGTGACACAATGCCCAAACCCAATTCTGCCATCACAGCTTGCTTGATGGCTTCTGAACGATTCATCACCATACCTGGAATCAACTCAAGTTGATGTTCTGAAAAAAAACGCTCCGAAGCCATACGCGTTCCTGAATCAGGCTCACGCACAATAAATGCCTCATCTGCCAAGTCTTTTAATAAAATTTTCTGTTTAGTTGCTAAAAAGTGATTCGGTGAAGCAATCACCACCAATGGGTTATCCATAAACGGAAGACCATTCAAACCATGTCCCTTAGGCGGCTGCCCCATAATCGCCATATCCGTTAGATTATGTTCCATTGCATGCAATAAACCCGATCGGTTCGTTACCGCCAAATTGATATGAACATCAGGGAATTCATGGCGAAATGCTGCAATCAACTGAGGGGCAAAGTAGTTCGCCGTAGAGGCCATGGTCAAATGTAACTTACCCCGCTTCAGTCCCTTTAACTCTCGCAGCACTTCCCGAGCTTCCCGCATATGCTCATGAATCGACTCAGCGTAGTGCAAGAGTTCTTCACCCGCTTCCGTTAGCCCAACCTGTTTTCCCAAACGCTCAAATAAGGGTACATCAACCCGCTCCTCCAATTGCTTCATTTGCATGGATACGGCGGGTTGTGTCAAATGCAGATGCTTTGCCGCTAAGGTATAACTGCGATGCTTCGCAACGGCTTCTAAAATTTTAAGCTGTTTAAATGTGAACGACATAAAACAAAAACTATGCGTAAAAACTATTTTTGCACGCAGGTAAGGAGTTTAT
>Ga0256829_1003439_pt1 | contig 10979 bp, 11 predicted proteins | sample 131447metaG_FD_185979 | JGI IMG/M metagenome (GOLD analysis project Ga0256829, IMG submission 185979) | Hydrothermal vent microbial communities from Lau Basin, Pacific Ocean - 131-447 | ecosystem: Environmental > Aquatic > Marine > Hydrothermal vents | place: Pacific Ocean: Lau Basin | collected... | reverse complement strand
TTTAGACATAGATACCTTGATATTTACAAAATTTGATGAAACAAGAGCTTTTGGAACAGTTTTTTCTTTGATATACAATACAAACAAACCAGTCAGTTACTTCTCTACAGGGCAAGAAGTTCCTGATGATATCATTATGGCTTCGAGTGATTTCTTGGTAAATTGCATACTTGAAGGTTTTGATGCAAAAAAGGAAAAGCATGCAAAATCAGGCAGATAAATTAAAAAAGATTGTTGATGGCAACAGTACAAAAAAACTGATAAATACAAAGTTTGTAGCCATAACAAGTGGAAAGGGCGGTGTTGGCAAGAGTACTATTAGTGCAAATATGGCAAACATACTATCAAAAAATGGATATAAAGTTGCTCTATTTGATGCTGATATTGGTCTTGCAAATCTAGATGTTATCTTGAATGTCCGTATCAATAAAAATATACTTCATGTGCTAAAAGGTGAATGCTCCTTAAGCGATATCATAGTCCCTATAAATAAAAATTTGATATTGATTCCTGGTGAGAGTGGCGATGAAATCTTGAAGTACAGCGATCAGTTTATATTTGAAAGATTTTTTGATGAAACTGCTATGTTGGATGATTTGGATTTTGTGATAGTAGATACGGGAGCAGGGATAGGTGGACATATACAGCTATTTTTAGAGGCATCAGATGAGGTCATCGTAGTCACTGTTCCAGATCCAGCAGCTATCACCGATGCATATGCCACTATTAAAGTGACAAGCAAGATAAAAGACTCTTTGCATTTGATTTTGAATATGGTAAAAAATGAGAGAGAGGCAACTATGATTTTTGAAAAAATTAAAAAAGTTGCTTTGTCGAATATAGGCAATGGATTAGAATTAAATCTCATAGGCAAAATTCCTGAAGATAAACTTATAGCACGAAGTATTAAGCAAAGGACACTCTTCACAAATGATTCTCCAAATTCACTCGCATCTATGGATTTGAAAAAAGTAGTAAATAATTTAGTCTATAAATTGGAACGAAAAGTGCTTAATGATGGTGTAAGTAGAAGTTTTGGAAGCTTTTTTAAGCGGCTAATAGAACAATTTTAATGTAAAATCGGAGTTGAAAAGTGTTGCAAACAGAAAATTTTATATATTTTTTTACAGTATGTGGTTTTTTTATCGGTGTAATATTTTCTGTTTTAAATTTTTCTGCGCCAGCCGATATCCTCATGTATAGTGGTGCAATTACACTCTTTTTCTATCTATTTGTGCATATTGCGGCTATAAATTTTGTTGATTATTCACGAATTGGCAAGATGATGTTCAATAAAAAAGAGTATGAAGAGATAAGCGACTATTTCATAAAAGAGTTAGATGTGAGGGAAGACAAGCTTGATTCGATGTTGCTAGAGTTAGACAGAATAAACAAAATATATGCTGCACAAAAACAAAAAGCCACACAGGTGACGCAAGATGCGGAGCAGTACCATAAAGCAGCATAATCCTTATGCTAAAAGCATAAAAAAAGAGCAAGATGATATAGTTATACAGTACCTCCCAGCTGTAAGGGCGATGGCGTACAGGTTAAGAGAGAGATTGCCGACCTCTATAGATGTGGATGATTTGATTTCGATTGGTACCGAGGAGATGATAAAGCTCTCTCGCAAGTATGACAAGAGTCAAAATGATTCATTTTGGGGATATGGTAAAAAGCGGGTATATGGATCTATGTTAGATTTTCTGCGCTCGCTTGATGTTATGAGCCGGGCAAACAGAAGGCTTATGAAACTCGTAGATACTGAGATAACAAAGTATCTAGCATACAATGAAGAGGAGCCAAGTGACGAATATCTAAGTGAGATAAGTGGTGAAGATATAGATAAAATCAAAGAGGCAAGAAGTGGAGTCAAGATCATTTCCGTGATGCCGATAAATGAGCAGATTACTATATATTCGGGAGAAAATACAGCGGATAAAATAGAAAAAGAGGAGTTGCTCGAAATTGTAAAAGATGTACTGTTGAGTTTTAAAAAAAGAGAGCAAACCATCATACAACTTTACTATTTTGAAGAGCTAAACTTAAAAGAGATAAGTGAAATTCTAGAGATTAGCGAGTCAAGAATTTCGCAAATACACAAAAAACTTTTGAGTAAGATTAGAATTGAACTAGGAAAAAATCATGGCTGACATACTGAGTCAAGAAGAGATCGACGCCCTACTTGAAGTTGTTGAAGATGAGGGCGAAAGTGCTGTTAAAAAAGCCGAAGAAGAAGAGGCTGTTGACGACAGACAGATAATTTTATATGATTTCAAAAGACCAAACAGAGTATCAAAAGAGCAGCTTCGTGCTGTAAAAGGTATCCATGACAAGATGGCAAGAAATCTAGCATCTCAAGTATCTTCCATCATGAGAAGTATAGTTGAGATTCAACTCCACTCAGTTGACCAGATGACTTATGGTGAATTTTTGATGTCTTTGCCGATTCCTACTAGTTTTAATGTATTTTCTATAAAACCACTTGATGGAAGTTGTGTTATCGAGATAAACCCTTCTATCGCATTTCCTATGATAGACAGACTCTTAGGTGGTCTTGGAGAGTCTTTTGAGGCAACAAGAGAGCTGACTGATATAGAGCTAAATCTGCTAGATGCGATTTTAAGAATCGTAATGCAAAGGCTCAAAGAGGCATGGGCGCCTGTAACCGACATGTATCCTGTGGTTGAGGCAAAAGAGTCAAGCCCAAATGTTGTGCAAATTGTCTCACAAAACGAGATAGTTATAATGGTTGTGATGGAGATCATCATCGGAAATTCCAGTGGGATGATAAACTTATGCTATCCTGTTATCCATCTTGAGCCTATACTTTCAAGACTAGCAAATCGTGATATAATGCTTGGCGAAACAAGTGCCAAAAAAAGCAGAAACAAAGAGTTAAATGCCCTGATAAGCAGAGCTGAAGTGTTTACAGAGTCGATTTTAGGAAAAACAGAGCTGAGTGTTGGTGAACTTTTGGATTTGGTAAAAGGTGACATAGTAAGACTTGATAGACCAGCTGATGACCATGCTATAATATCAATCGACAAAAAAGATCTGTTTTTAGGTGAAATTGGTTTGCATAGATTTAGAAAATCAGTTAAAATAGAAAAATTGATAAAAACAGATAAAGATGAGATCAAAAATACACTAGAAGATTTAGAAAATAAAAGAAGAGAAAAAGTATCCTCATAAGGTATAAAAAGGGCAGGAGATAAGTATGATACAAGAGTTTATAACGATACTACAAAATGAGATAGTTTCGACTATTGAGGGCTTAACTGGAGTTGCTCCTAAGGTCGAATTAAATAGTAGTGTAGCGATAGACAGCAAAACTACACTTACTCCTCCATTGGCAGTTTTGAGTATAAATGTAAGTGGTGATATCGAAACAAAAATGGGTATAACAATCGCAGCAAATATAGCAACTGCATTGGGTGATATGATGCTTGGTGGTGAAGGTATTGAGAAAGAGACACTAGATGCTGATGACTTGGACGCGACTAAAGAGATAGTTTCAAATATACTAGGTTCTCTATCTACGACTCTTCAAGCTCAAAAAGATATGCCAAAACTCTCTTTTAGTGTAGAATCTATAGATTTTAAAGATGCCTCATCCGTTGTCACATTTGATGATTTTAATCATTTGATTATATATAATCTTAGTATACAAAGTAGCATGGACAATCTAAGTTTTGCACTCGATGACAAACTTTATGGTAAATTATCTGGCGAAGAGACAGTGCAAAGTAGTGAAGCAGCCCCAGAAGATACCAAAGAGCCACAAGAGCAATCAAGCTTAAGCAAAGATGAGATAAAAAATATAGAGCTTATAAAAGATGTAAGTTTACCGATAAGAGTTAGAATCGGCTATAAAAAAATGCTTCTAAAAGATGTGTTATCCATGGATATAGGCTCCGTAGTAGAGCTAGATCAGCTTGCAAATGACCCGTTAGAGATTTTGGTTGGTGACAAGGTTATAGCTATAGGCGAGGTAGTCATAGTTGATGGAAACTTTGGTATCCAGATAAGTGATATCGGCACAAAAAGAGAGAGATTAGAAAAACTGCGATAACTGACGAAAAAATTAAAGTATAATTTTAAGATAAACATTGTATGATTACGGCTAAAAATCAATTTAAAGTAGAAAATTATGTCAAAAATATTAGTAGCTATGAGTGGTGGAGTAGATTCTACTGTTACAGCATATAAATTAAAAGAGAGGGGTCATACGATAGAAGGTGTCTATATGAAGCTTCATAATGACGAAATATCTCATAAAGAAAATATAAGAAAAGTAAAAAAAGTTGCAGAATTTTTGGGTATCAAATACCATGTTTTAGACATTAAAAGCAGATTTGAAGAGTTTGTATATATGCCTTTTATAGAGCAGTATAAACTAGGGTTTACCCCAAATCCGTGTGCACTTTGTAACAGAAATATAAAGTTTGGCGCCCTTATAGAATTTGCAAAAGAGCAAGGCATGGATAAGCTAGCTACGGGACACTATGTCCAAGTGGTAGATGGCTTTATAAAAGAGGCAGTGGATAAGAGTAAAGACCAAAGTTATTTTTTGGCAAATGTTAAAAAAGAGAATCTCAAACTAGTCACCTTTCCACTAGGAGAGATGTATAAAACAGATGTAAAAGAGTTTGCTTCAAAGATAGAGATACTCAAAGAGTTTGCGACACAAAAAGAGAGTAGTGAAATCTGTTTTGTTGATACCACCTATCTTGATATTTTAAAAGATCACATGGATGTAGATAGACCAGGAAATGTGCTAAATACAAAAGGTGAAGTTGTGGGAGAGCACAAAGGATATATGCATTATACAATTGGCAAAAGGAGAGGTTTTAGTGTAAAAGGGGCATTGACTCCTCACTATGTGACTGCTACAAATCCACAAACAAATGAGATAACAGTTGGAGATAAAGAGGACTTAAGAGTAAAAGAGTTTTTTGTAAAAGAGTTAAATATGTTTGAAGATTTGGTTGATTTTGAGTGTAGTGTAAAGATAAGATACAGAAGCCCTAAGAGTGCATGTAGAGTCACTATAGAAGAAGATGGAGCGAAAATCAGACTAAAAGACAGTGTAGAGGGATTGGCGGCAGGACAGATGGCAGTATTTTATAGAGATGACATAGTTCTTGGTTGTGGGTGGATTGTGTAACATATGTTACATACACATTTATAAAAAAGTAGTAGAATACCTTATATTATTAAGGAATTACTTCCTTAATAAGATGACAATTAAATATAAGGAGTTCAACATGAGCTGTAATGTAGGTGGATTTGACAGAATACTTAGGATTGTAGTAGGTTTGGCATTGGTAGTGTATGCCTTTTTGGGAGCACAGCCGATAGCTTATATAGGAGTCATTCCTTTAGTGACTGGGCTATTTGGATTTTGTCCATTGTACCCTATATTTAAAATTTCTACATGCAAGAAAAAATAGAGAAACTTTATAGTTTTTTTGATGATTTAGACAGCATAAGAAGAGAGAAATTTTTTGCTCATGCCAAAAGAGTTAGTTTCAAAAAAGATAGCATACTCTTTTGGCAGGGTGATTTGTGTGGAGCTATCTTATACTTAGAAAGAGGTAGTGTAAAAGTATATATTCAAAACGAAGATGGTGAAGAGATAACACTCTACACCCTAAATCCAGGTGAACAGTGTGTGATAAATACATCTAGTTCCATCTCTCAAACACCAGCGATTGGTAGCGCAGTGACACTAAGTGATGTCGAGGGATTTATGCTAGATTCAAAAACTGTAAAAGAGTTGATGAGCGAATGTAAACCATATCAAGACTATATGTTTTCTCTGTTTACTTTAAAACTAACCTCGTTGGCAACTTTAGTAGAAGACTTAAAGTTTAAACCACTCAAGCGGAGAGTTTTACAATTTTTAAAATCCAAAAATAGCAAAAAAATTCATATAACCCACGAAGAGATAGCCCAAAACTTAGGAACTTCAAGAGTAGTGATAAGTAGAATCCTAAAAGAGTTAGAAATTGCTAATAAGGTGAGTTTAAGCAGAGGAGAGATCACTTATATGCAAGATTTTTAGAGGACAAATTAACTTATTACTCGTCCTCTGTCTATTTTAGGTTAAAGCCTTTTCTCTCTTGACTTTTGCTTTTTGTATTAGATATACGCTTACATATAGTGTTGTACCAATCACATAAGATACATAATGAGATGTAAGATCAAGGTGAGTTGCCATCAATTTTGGTAGCATCATAAATGGTATCAGGGTCAATAGCAGTAGTCTCTCTAGCGTATTTACTTTTGTTAGCATAAAGCCTTGAGTTGCAGAAGTAAAAGCAAACATACCAGCCACTGCTCCAATAAATATGATGGCTATCTCAGCAGGATTGGAAATCCACACCCATTTGGATGAGTCATTTGGATCTGCTGGATCAACACTCTCTATCATCAAAAGGTTGTTGTTGAAAAAGAACATAAATGGCAATATTGCAGTTCTTATATCATAGAAAAATCCTTGTAGTCCAGTCTTGATAGGGTCTGCTTTTGCAATCCCGGCTGCGGCATATGCCGCTAGACCAACAGGAGGCGTATCATCTGCTAGAATACCAAAGTAGAACACAAACATGTGAGCTGCTATCATAGGAATAACATAACCATTTTGATTGGCAAGTTGCATGATGACTGGCGCTGTAAGTGAAGCCATAACGATATAGTTTGCAGTTGTCGGAAGTCCCATACCAAGTATCAATGACGTGATAGCAGTAAAGAGTAGAACCAAGATGATGTATCCGTGTGAAAGCTGATCAATAACATCAGATAGAATCAACCCAATACCAGTTAATGTAACAGAGCCAACAATGATACCAGCAACACCAGTAGCTATAGCAATCGGAACCATACTTTTAGCTCCATTTACCATGCCCCAGCCAATATCTGAAAAGCCTTGTATAAATAATGCTTTGTTTAGTTTCTCTTTTTTCATAAGAGCAGCTATTGGTCTTTGTGTAATCATGATAAGCATCATAAACATTATCGCATTAAACGCTGCGCTTTGAGCGGAGTGTCTCAGTATGATTAGAGTGTACATCAAAAAGAAGATAGGAATTATATAGTGAATACCTCTGATAAAAAGAGGCCAAGCACGACCTAGTTTACTTGGGTCTTCTCCTTTTAGTCCCTGCTTTTTTGCCTCTAAGTGAACTATATAAAAGAGTGCAAAGTAGCTAGTAAATGCTGGAACAAATGCTGCAAAAACTATCTCTGTATAGTTGAGCCCTAAAAATTCAGCCATGATAAAGGCGGCTGCTCCCATGATAGGAGGCATCAGTTGCCCATTGACTGATGAAGCAACCTCCACTGCACCTGCTTTATGAGCAGGAAAGCCCAACCTTTTCATAAGTGGAATTGTAAAAGTTCCTGTTGTTACTGTATTTGCTATGGAGGAGCCTGAGATAATCCCCATCATACCAGATGCAGCAACTGATGCCTTTGCAGGTCCACCATCGTATTTTCCTAGTAGAGTGTATGCTAAGTTGATAAAGTACTCACCTGCACCTGCTCTATCAAGCAAGGCGCCAAAGAGGACAAATAAAAATACATAACTAGCACTAACTCCAAGAGGTACGCCAAAGATACCCTCAGTTGTTAATACCATTTGTCCCATAAGCTTGCTAACACTCGCACCTTTATGAGCGATTAAGTCTGGCATATATGGTCCAAAAATATCATAAACTATAAATATCATAGAGATTAGTGGCAAAGGAAGTCCCATAACTCGCCTTGCGCCCTCTAAAACTACGATACAAACTAAAATGCCGACTATAACATCGGTTTGTGTCCATGCACCTGAGCGCATAGCAAGATTTGTATATTCGTACCACTTGTATAGAACAACTACCACACCAACAGCAGCGAATGCAAAATCATACCAAGTTATCTTTTTTCTAAGGTTGGCAGTTTTAAATATAGGGTAAACTGTATAGGCTAGTATCACAGCAAATGCCAAGTGTCCTGCTCTTGCAAAAACACTATTTATGGGGTTTATAACTATATACATCTGAAATGCTGACCAAGTAAAAGCGATAACTGCTATAAACCAATATTGCCAAGTGCCATCTGGAAATATTCTTTGCCCTTCAAGCTCACTTATGAGCTTCTCTTCATCTTCTATATCGACAGGAATCGGCGGAACTTCTTCTTTTAGATGTGATAAATTATCCAAGGCTTCTTTGTTGTCCTTTTCGATCTCCTCTAAATACTCTTTTTCCCTTTGAATATGTTTTTTCAAGCTTATTCCTCCTAGTTTAGGGTATTTTTAAAAATTACAAAAAAATACTTAAAAATACTCTCATGAATTGTGAAGCCCTAATCAAATAGGGCTTCAACTAAAGGCGTACTTGTTTAAAGCAAACCAGCTTCTTTAAATGCTTTTATAGCACCTGGATGCTGAGGGATACTTAAACCATCAAGAAGACTTTTTTTGGTAATTGTTTTATAGGCTGGGTGAAGCTTTTTGAAAGCTGCGAAGTTGTCTAAAATAGTTTTTACTACAGTATAAACAACTTTTTCACTAGTTTTTGCACTTGTACAAAGAACAGCTTTTACACCAATACTCGGAGTATCATGAGTAACACCTTTATAGAATGTTCCAGAGATGATACCTTTTGCATAGTAAGGGTATTTTTTAACTAGCATATCAACTGGTTTTCCTTCGATTGGAATCAAGTCAATATCAACTGAGTTAGCAGCATCTTTGATATTTGCTGTTGGGTGACCAAATACTGCAAAATAACCATCTACATGATCATCTTTAAGTAGTGTTGGACCTTCACTTGAGCTTAGCTCATCAATTTGTTTTAGATCGGAATGTTTGATGCCGAATGCTTTAAGAACTATTTCAGTAGTCATTCTAGTTCCTGAGCCCGGGGTGTCTATGTTGATACGCTTACCTTTTACATCTGCTAAAGATTTGATACCAGATCTTTTAGCAACTACAAATGATAGTAACTCAGGATAGATTGCCATAGTACTTCTTAACTCTTTTATAGCTTTACCTTTGAATTTACCTATACCATTATATGCTTGGTATGCAGTATCACTTTGTGAAATACCAAAATCAAGCTCACCTTGGTGAATAGTATTTACATTATACACTGAACCACCAGTTGACTCAACAGAACATCTAATGCCTGTTTTTTTCTTGTTTTTGTTTACCATTCGGCAAATTGCTCCACCAGTTGGATAGTAAACACCTGTAACACCACCAGTTCCGATAGTGATAAATTGCGCTGCAAATGCAGGAAGGCTTAAAGCACCAGCAAGTGCAATAGTAGCAAGTTTTTTGTTCATGAAAACTCCTTTAAAATTTTTAACTCTGCAGAGTTAATACGAGATAATAGTAGCAACTCAAACTTTGTTTTTTCTTAAAAAAATATTTAAATGTAGAACAAATATTTAGTTTTAGACTCTATTTTTTAGCAAACTTATTTTTTTACAATCTTTTTGCTAAAAATCTTGACTTTAAGGAGATTTTTCACTATAATTTCGTCCTCATTATAAGTGTTCCGGATTAGCTCAGCGGTAGAGTAGGTGACTGTTAATCACTTGGTCACTGGTTCGAATCCAGTATCCGGAGCCACACTTACACTCTTTTTCAAGTAAAATTATAAAATTTCATTAAAATTTCAAATTTGTTCTAAAATTTAGATAAGTGTTACTTTTTTACACATTTTAAATGTGTATTATTTTAGATTTTTGCAAGTTATGTTAAAAATATACATAACTTGCAAAAATCCAGAAGACTTCTATTTTTCTATATGCAATCCTGCCCAAGTTTGAGCTGTTGGCATGACTTCTAGCGAGTTTACATTTACATGTTCAGGTAGATTGGCAAGAGTAAAGATAAGATTTGCTATATCGGTTGCTACCAATGGATCATAGCCGTCATATACTTTTTGTGCCTTATCTGTTTCGCCTTTAAATCTCACATCTGAAAATTCTGTTTTTGCAGCACCTGGTTCTATATTTGAGACTCTTATGTTTGTGCCTCTAAGGTCAGTTCTAAGGTTATAAGAGAATTGTTTGACAAATGCTTTTGTAGCTCCGTAAACATTTCCACCCTGATATGGCCAACTTCCTGCTATGGAGCCTAGATTGAAGATATAGCCTTGTTTTCTTTTTATCATGGTTGGCAAAACAGCCTTAGTGACATACAACAATCCTTTGATATTGGTATCTATCATCTGCTCCCAATCCTCTATCAAAGCTTCAGGCGTTAACTCTAACCCAAGCGCAAGACCCGCTGAATTTATAAGTATATCGATGTCTCTAAAATCAGATGGCAATGATGCTATATTTTTTTGCACCTCCTCTTTGTTTCGCACATCAAAAGAGAGAGGAAAAGTTTCAAACTCGCTTAACTCATCTTGCAACTCTTTTAGTTTCTCTTCTCTTCTGCCTGTTATTATGACTCTATCTCCACTTTTTGCAAACATCTTAGCACACTCTCTTCCAAATCCTGAGGTTGCCCCAGTTATAAAAACTATTCTTGGCACTTTATCTCCTATCTTTTTGCCAAGTATAACAAACATACTTATAAATAATCTTGAAAATTTGTAGTTTTTTGAAATCTGCTTTTCTACTGCCAAAGTATAACTTTATAAATATCTCCTGCTTTTTAGGTGATAGTTTAAACTCGATACAGATGGCTGCTAAATCAAAATACCTATCATTTAGACTAGCATACTCCCAGTCTATAAACTTGACACTATTTGCAAAGAGTATATTTTTAGGATTCAAGTCATTGTGAGACAAGACAAAATCTCTTTTATATCTTCTAAGTTGATTTAGGGCATGCTTTAGTCCTTTATCTATATGGTGCGATTTAAAATACCCTTTTATGTGAAATTTTTGACCATCAAATTTTATACTGTGTAGTTTTTTTAGTTTAAGAGCTAGATTTTTTATGTTAGTAGTATTGAGTGATGATT
>Ga0256829_1003438_pt1 | contig 10980 bp, 12 predicted proteins | sample 131447metaG_FD_185979 | JGI IMG/M metagenome (GOLD analysis project Ga0256829, IMG submission 185979) | Hydrothermal vent microbial communities from Lau Basin, Pacific Ocean - 131-447 | ecosystem: Environmental > Aquatic > Marine > Hydrothermal vents | place: Pacific Ocean: Lau Basin | collected... | reverse complement strand
ATGTTCCAGCGCTGGAAGGTCAAGAAAAACCAACATCTTAGGGGCTTAATTATTGTAACGAAATGTATCCTTGATCTTTGTTGGCAATCGCGCTTTTTTAGCCACGAAAGGGTACGGGACGTATGCGGTTTTTCAGACTTACACGAATGGCTCATATTCTGTCGCTCATCGTCTTGATGGTAGCGGCCATGCCGTTTATCGGACCTGAAGCTGACTCGCCGCAAGAAGATTGGAGCCTCGTTGCCGCGATGAACGTTCGTGACTGTGGTGCACATCTTGTGTCGAACGATACTATCACCGGTTGCCCCGGTATGATGGTGCATTGCGTTATTTTTTCTAACGTCGATCATGCACTACCCGAACCGAAGCTCCTTGTCGTGCACGTTTATCATGGGTCTCGCGCAGTCGACGCAGAAAGCTTGAAGCCGGAAGCGTCTTCACCCCCTCCGCGAGTCTGAACGCGCTTCGATTCCCATCCCTGCATCTTACGGCTAAGGTTTCCCGTCTCGTCCAAATAAGAAACGGCGTGAACGTGTGACGGGCTCCCCTTTTGGGGTGGTCCTGAAACACCTCGGGTACTCGCGGGATCACTCCTCGGAAATTACTCGAGGTCTGCCTTGATCGGGCGAACCTTCGACTCACTCATCACAAAGGAGAAGAGTATGCGACTCTTCAAAGCAAAACAGTGTGCGCTTTCCGATACAGCGCTCAGTTCCTCGGAACATCTGGCAAAAGGTCTGTCCCGGCGTCAGTTCGGTTTGACCGCGGCTGCCGCGCTTGCCATGCCGACGGTATTGCGCGCACACGGATCGCCAAAGATCACATCGAAAGGGACCTATGATATCACTGTCGACCGGGTTCGGATCGATACTGGGAACTTTCGGAGAATGGGCGTCGGTTACAACAAGAGCCAGATTCCAACGATCCTGCGGTTCAAGGAAGGCGAGGAGGTCACCATAAACGTGACCAACAATCTTCGCGAAAGCACCTCTATTCATTGGCACGGGCTGATCCTGCCCTTCCAGCAGGACGGCGTCCCCGGTATCAGCTTCAACGGTATCGCTCCGGGTGAAACCTTCACCTACCGGTTTCCGATCCAGCAGGCTGGCACTTACTGGTTCCATAGCCACTCGGGCTTTCAGGAACCCGATGGCGCTTACGGTGCCATCGTGATCGAGCCGCGCGACGGTGAGCGGATTCGGTCGGATCGCGATTATGTCGTGCAACTGGCCGACAAGCACCCGCATCCGGGCAGCCGGATCATGCGGAATCTCAAGAGGATGCCGGACTACTACAACCGCTCGCAACGCACCTTGCAGACCCTGATCGAGGACTCGCGCCAGGATAGTCTGAAGGCAGCCCTCAAGGATCGCGGGATGTGGGGCCGGATGCGGATGATGCCGACCGACATCGAGGATGTGCAGGGATTTACCGCCCTGATCAACGGGCGAAGCACGTCGCAGAACTGGACAGGGCTGTTCCGGCCAGGTGAGAAGATTCGCCTGCGGATCGTCAATTCTTCGGCCATGACCTATTTCGACATGCGTATCCCGGGCCTGAAGATGACTGTGGTCCAGGCTGATGGCAACGACGTCAAGCCAGTCACGGTTGACGAATTGCGTGTCGCCGTGGCCGAGACGTATGACGTCATCGTCCAGCCGCGGGAAAACAAGGTCTATAGCATCATTGCCGAATCCATGGGTCGCACTGCGCTCGTTCGTGGGACGCTGTCGCCGAAAGAAGGTTATGCCGGGGCGGTGCCACCTCTCAGGCCCAAGCCATTGCTCACCATGGCCGACATGAGCGGCATGATGGGGATGGATATGGGTGACCACGTCATGCAGAACGCAGGTGGCATGCAGACCATGACCGGCATGGATCATTCGACAATGCAGGGCATGGACCACTCGAACATGGGCGCTGCAAGCGCGTCGGAGCCGAAGGCGATGGACCACTCGACCATGCAAGGCATGGATCACTCCAAGATGCAAACGTCCACACAACCTGCAATGAAAGGCATGGATCATTCGAACATGGGTGCTGCAAGCGCGTCGGAGCCGAAAGCGATGGACCACTCGACCATGCAAGGCATGGATCACTCCAAGATGCAAACATCCACACAACCCGCAATGAAAGGTATGGATCATTCGAACATGCAGGGCATGAATAAGCCCGGCATGAACGGGATGGACCACTCAGGCATGAATATGTCAGGCGATGGCGATCCATTCTATGCGCCAGGCAGCGGGCTGACACCCAAGGCCTATAACGGCGGCAAGTTCCTGTCCTACACGGATCTGCGCGCCGCACGCCCGCTCTACCGGAACCGTGCCCCGTCGCGCACCATTGAACTGCGTCTGACGGGCAACATGGAGCGTTACATCTGGTCGATCAACGGAGTGAAATACGAGGATGCCGACCCAATCGTGCTGAATTATGGCGAGCGGGTGCGTATCCGGTTCATCAACGAGACAATGATGGCGCATCCAATGCACCTGCATGGGATGTGGTCGATCGTCGATACCGGTCAGGGCGCGCGTAACCCCATCAAGCACACGGTGAGCGTCCAGCCCGGCACCACGACCGATATGGAGGTCGAGGTCGATGCCCCCGGACAATGGGCCTTCCATTGTCACCTCTCCTACCACGCCGACGGTGGCATGTTCCGCAAAGTCGTGGTCAGAGGGCGCCCAGCCTGAGCCAGTCAATATAAAGGAAAATCAAGATGAAACGTTTCAAACTGGCCGGACTAGTCGGCCTCTTTCTGCCCCTGGCTCAGGTTACATATGCCGAGCCGCTAATCTGGGGGTTTCAAGCAGAGCAGTTCGAATATCGCGCGATGGATGGCGAGGATGCCTTCGTCTGGGATTTTGATGCTCTGGCGGGATCGGATGAGTTGAAATTCGTCTGGCGAAGCGAAGCGGAGCTTGGCCTCACATCGGATGATTTCGAAAAGCTGGAAAATCAGCTGCGTCTGCAATTTCCGATTTCGACGTTCTTCGACGCCGTGGTCGGGGCTTATGCGGATACGCCGGACGGCGCACCCGACCGCTACGCTGGTGTGGTAGGCGTCAAAGGCCTCGCACCGCAGTGGTTCGAGATCGATGCTGATCTCTTTGTCTCTGATCATCCCTTCTTCCGTTTCGAGGCGGAATATGAGGCGCTCTTGACCAATCGCCTGATCCTCACGCCGAATATCGAGGTCAATCTGCCTCTCAAGGATGATCTGGCGCGCGACCGGGGCGCGGGCGGCGCAGTTGTAGAGATCGGAGCAAGACTCAGCTACGATGTCATCGACCGCGCGTTCTCACCCTATATCGGCGTGAACTACGAAGCCTCGTTTGGCGACACGAAGGACATCCTCCGCGCCAATGGCGAGGATACGGATGCGTTCGCCATAGTGATCGGCACACGTCTGATGTTCTGAGAACAGGCCGCTCCGGTTGTAGGCCGGGGCGGCCCGAAGATATCCTTTTTCCCAGAAGATGCGCCAAAGTTTAAAAACCAAACTGGAAAGGAGACCATGATGAGCGGACAGGGACACGCAGGTCACATGCCGCAGAGCGGTCGTGGCATGGCAATTTCAGCTTGGTTAACGGGCGTCTATTTCGTCATTGAGTTGGCAATCGGCCTCTGGACCGGCTCGATCGCAGTGATCTCGGATGCGTTCCACACCTTTTCTGCTGTGGGGGGGGTGCTCGTGGCGATTATTGCAGCTAGACTCGCCCGCCGACCGGCAGATGAGGATCGCAGTTTTGGCTGGTATCGCGCAGAGATCATCGGCGCGCTGGTCAATGGCGGGTTCTTGCTTGCCATGGCAATCGTGGTGATCGTGATGGCGGCAATGCGCCTAGGATCTCCTATAGATCTGCCGACCGGTCCAATGCTGTGGGCGGCGGCTGGCGGTCTTGTGACCGAAGTCATCTCACTCGGGCTGATCTGGAAGCAAAGTCAGAGCGATCTGAACGTCAAGGGCGCACTCTGGCACATTATTCAGACGTTCGTCGGGAGTCTATTGATCATCATCACTGCCCTGGTCATAAAATTCACTGGCTTTCTGCTCATCGATCCAATCCTTGGCATGGCGTTCGGCTTCGTACTGGTTTGGGCAAGCTGGGGGATACTGCGTGATTCCATGCACTTGCTCATGGAAGGTACCCCGAATGACGTAAGTCTGCGCGTCGTCAAGCAGAACCTTGAGGCCGTCGATGGCGTGGCTGATGCACATCACGTTCACGCCTGGGCACTGACCAGCGGCAAACACGTCTTTTCGGCTCACTTGCGTATACGGCACGGAATTCATCCGCAGGAGACACTCAAGGCAGCACATCGGATGTTGCGAGAGCGCTTTGGTTTCTTTTTCGTCACCTTGCAGGTCGAAGACCTTTGCCTTGATGAGAGTGGTGCAGAAGCCATCGACATAACCTCGTACGAGAAACACAATCAGGCCTGACCGCTCCCGCCGCGCGTCTGTGGCTTCTGGGACGCAAAATTCCTGGATCAATAGGGGCGCTTTGCGCGTCGTCTAACCACGCTCTTTGTCAGCTCGGAAACCGGATATGAAAACTATATTGCTTCTCCTTCTGATCACCTTGTCCGAGGCGACGATCGGTGTTTTCGTCAAACTTACCGACGGCAGGATCCCCATTCAGACGTTGAATTTCTATGCGATCCTGACAGCGTCCGCCTTCCTGATGCTCGCACTGCCTGTCGCCACAGGCCGACCGATCCGGCTGCCTTTGGGGAATTTGAAGGACACCGTTGTCATAGGTATTCTCATCGCAATGCAGATCAGTGTCTTCAACTACGCAATGACGCTGGTGCCGATCGCAAATGCGGTCATTTTCTGGAGTGTGGCGCCCTTCTTTACCTTTATTTTCTCGGCGATCTTCCTCGGCGAGAAGGCGGGCTTGTGCCATGTTCTCGTCTTCGGTATCGCCATCGTCGGCATCGTCCTCGCCAAACCCCTCTCAGGTGGATACATGATCGGCAATCTCGTCGCGCTGACGGACGGCGCGATCTATGCAGCGATGATCACCTACATGCGATACGAGGGCAAGTCAGAGACGGGCAACGATATCGCGTGGTCGATGCTTGCGGCGGCGATCGTCCTGTCGCCGGCGCTGTTGATTTACGGCACCGGCGACGTGCTGGGCACGGCGGAAAACGAGAGGCTGGGCATCGTCGTGCCTGCCGGTGTCTGGGCGCTGGCGCTTGGGTTGGTATCTACGGGATTTGCCTATTTCGGCATCTCCATCGTCCTCAAGACTCTCAACGCGAACGTCTATTCCCTCGTCGATATCATCGTCTCGCCGGTCGTCGCGAGCACACTGGGGTTTTTGGTCTTTGCCGAGATGCCGGCCAAGGGGATGATCTATGGCGGCGGGCTGTTGCTGTTGGCCGGGTTTCTGCTGACATGGATGATGACTCGTGAGCGACCCGACATCGCGGCGCATCCCTGTCAGTGTTCAGGTTGACCTGCGGTGCGGAGCTTCAAGGCGAAAAAGGACGCCGCGGTGCGCGCCAGACTTCCAATGTATATGTGTAGAGTCTTCTCGGAAGACTTCACACTTACAAGCAGGAAATTGCCGGCAGGTGTCTCGATACAAAACGTTACAACAAAGTCTCTCGCGAATAGATGAAGGGACAGTTGGAAACCCCTACATCGGCGATGTGATTCAGAAACAAAGGAGATCACCATGCTACGACATTCATTTCTTGCCCTGTCAGTGGTTGCTGCAGCCGCGGTCGGTGGGGCAGCTTATGCTCAGAACGACCATGGCCATGGTTCGAAATCTAAACCCGCCGGTGATAGCATGATGATGCAGGGCGGCGGTTCCGGGATGATGGGTGATATGTCCGGCATGATGACGAAGATGCACCGGATGCACGGCGGCATGATGGACGGCATGGATCGCGGCATGATGGATGGTGCCATGATGCAGATGCTCGATGCCGATGGTGACGGCAACGTGACGCCGCAAGAGATGCGCGAGCAGATGCAGGCCAAGCTCACTGAGTATGACAGCGATAGCGACGGGAACTTGTCCATTTCCGAGTTCGAGGTGCTGCACAGCGCGATGATCCGCGAGAAGATGGTCGACCGCTTTCAGCACCTCGACGCGGACGGCGACGGCGCCATCACGGGCGATGAAATGACAGCTCCCGCCAAGAAGATGGAGCGCATGCAAAAGATGCGCTCGGGCATGGGCCAGATGCAGGGGCAGCAAGGCAGCGGTCCAGGCATGGGGTCTGGGATGAACAACGCTGACGATAGCAACGATAATTGAAGATGGCGGCGCCGGCCTTCGGCCGGCGCCGTTTTCATACTAATGTGAGCAGGGCGAAATGATGGGCTTCGGAATGGGCAGCGTCTGGATGCTGCTCGTTATCATTTTGGTGGTGCCGGGGGTACTGGCGCTGGTCAAATACCTCTCCAAGTGACCAAAAAAAGAGATCGAGATGAGCTATACCTATGATCGCATTTTAGAGGATGTCGGCATCGATGACGCGGAACTGCGCATCCGCGATGCGCTGGCAGAGAACGGCTTCGGCGTTCTGACCGAAATCGATGTCAAGGCGACGATGAAAAACAAAATCGACGTTGACATGGAGCCCTATCGCATCCTTGGAGCGTGCAACCCGCGAATGGCACACAAGGCTATCGGACTCGAACCACGGGTGGGCGCGATGCTGCCTTGCAACGTGATCCTGCGTGAGGTGGAAACTGGTACGGAGATTAGCGCAATCGATCCTTCAGCTTCGATGCAGGCGATCGACAACGAGCAGTTGCTCAAGGTTGCAACCGAAGTGCGTGACATAATGCGCGAGGCCGTTGACTCCGCATGAAGACTTTTTGGGATTCGAGCTTGAGATTCCATTTACTGGAAGGCTTATGGTGATGGCGACCTGGTCGAGACACCAATGAATATTGGGACGGCAAGCGGCATGTCGAACGATAGAACACAGATCCATAGTATCGGCACCGAGAAGCTCGTTCCGGGCGTCATTGGTTCGGGCTTCGATTTGATCGCTGCAGCATTTCTACTCTTTCATTATTTTCCGTAATGGGGTTTTGGGTGGCAAAAGGCATATCAATTGGAACAATGGCGAAGATAAGCGCGGCGCTTGCGATCATCGCTATTGCAGTGGCGTTGTTCCTGGGGCCGCTATCCGGCTTCTTGGAAGACTTAAGCGGCGAACGAATATCGGCTTGGGTGAACGCCTCCGGTCCGTGGGGGCCGACCGTCATCATCGCCCTGATGATGGTTGCGATCGTTGCCACGCCGATCCCAAGCGCGCCCATCGCGCTGGCTGCCGGGGCTGCATATGGCCATACCATCGGCACGATCTATATCGTCATCGGAGCTGAACTCGGGGCTATGCTTGCTTTCCTTCTGGCCCGGTTCTTGGGGCGAGACGTGCTGACCAGATGGCTGGGTGAAAACGTAGACAAGGGCTGGCTCGGATCACAGAGCGCGTTGACCTTCACCGTGTTTGCTAGCCGGTTGATGCCTTTCATCTCCTTCGACATCGTCAGCTACGCCGCCGGGCTTAGCTGCCTCTATTTCTGGCGTTTCGCGGTGGCGACCCTTGCCGGGATCATTCCGGCCAGTTTTGTTCTCGCGCATTTCGGCAATGAGGCGGTTAGCGGCCAACCGGACCGCGCCGCCTGGGCGGCTGTCGGGTTGGGTGCGCTCACGCTGACGCCGCTGATTGTTATGGCGATCCGGGAGCGGCGCGGAAGGCGGGCGGGCCCATGACCGGAAACCGCAAACCCAATGAGCGCCCGTCCTTGGGCTGGAGAGTTGTTCGCAGGCTGATACGGCGTGAGCTCCGGCGGACCTGCCAAAGGCATCTGGGCAATCGGACGTTGCGCCATGCGAATGGCGACGGATTGCGCTGGCTGCCGGACGACATCGAGCGTTTTCTCGCCACGCTTGATCGGACGGCGGGCGAGATGCGAGAGATCGCCGAATTGCATTCCCTGCCCGATGCCGGCAGCCGCTTGATGGTGGAACTTGCCATCTACACCATGGCCGCCGATGCAGCGCTGCGCCGACATGGTGTTGAGACGAATTGCGCGCATTCGATCGTAGCCGATATCGGCTGGAATCTCTATCACCGCATGCTTCGGCTGTCTTCTCTGCCCGCACGCATCCTCAGCCGAGATCCGGGGCGCAGGCTGCGCTGGACGATCCGGGCGTTACTGTTCTTCCCTTTCCGTCCCGTCGGCGCACCCGGCTACGAGACACGTATCTTTCGCGTTGGCGATGATCTGCACACCCATTTCACGCACTGCCCGCCGCAGAGCTTCGCGCGGATAGCCTCCATGCAATGTGAGGATCCTGAACTTCTGGAAGCCTTTCGGCAGAGTTGGTGTCTCTACGACTGGCCCGGTGCAGATGTTATCGCCAGCGATGGCGAGCGCGGCCATTACCAAAGACCCCATACGCTCTCGGCTGGCGACCAAGTTTGCGACATGTGTTGGAAAGCGCACGCCTCGGCGCAGAGGTTTGAGTCCAACAGCACGCGCCAATGCGGCGAAAGGAACGTTTAGATGAAATCGGAATACAAGGCGAACAGCATCACGCTGGCAGGCGCTATCGCGATGGGCACGGGAGTGATGATCGGGGCTGGCATCTTCGCGCTGACCGGGCAGATCGCGCAACTTGCTGGGCCGCTTTTCCCACTCTCGTTCATCGCCGGTGCGATCGTCACCGCGTTCAGCGCTTATACCTATGTCAAAATGTCGAATGCATACCCTTCGGCTGGGGGCATCGCGATGATCTTGCAAAAGGCATATGGCCCGACGACCGTCGCCGCAGCCGCTGCACTGCTCATGGCCCTGTCGATGGTGATCAATGAAAGCCTCGTTGCGCGGACTTTCGCCACATATCTTTTGGAGGGATTGGGCGTCGAGCAGACCAGCTGGTTGGTTCCTACCCTGGGTGTGGGTCTGATTGTGTTTGCCTATCTCATCAACGCTGCCGGCAACCGGTCGGTGGGGTTGTTCTCGATCGTTATGGCTATCCTAAAGGTGGGAGGTATCGCGCTTTTCGGGGCAGCGGCGCTCTGGGCAGGCGGAATCTCGTTCGAGGCGGCGACGGACGGGCAATCGACGCAAATCACCGGCTTCGTGGCCTCCGTTGCGCTCTCGATCCTAGCCTTCAAGGGCTTCACGACCATCACCAATAGCGGTGCCGAAGTGACCAACCCGAACCGAAACATCGGCCGGGCCATCGTTGCATCCATCGGCATCTGCGTTATCGTTTATCTTCTCGTCGCCTTCGCGGTCGGCTCCAGCCTTAGCCTTGAAGAGATCATCGCCGCAAAGGACTATGCCCTTGCTGAGGCCGCAGGGCCAACCTTGGGCCAGACGGGGTTCTACCTGACGGTTCTTTTGGCCATCGTCGCCACGTCCTCAGGACTGATCGCGAGCATTTTCGCGGTCTCCCGGATGCTCGCCATGCTGACCGACATGAAACTGATCCCCCACAGCCACTTCGGCATGCCGGGTGCGATCCGAGACCATACTTTGGTCTACACCGTGGTAATCGCCAGTTTCCTAGCGGTGTTCTTCGATCTCAGCCGGATCGCCTCGCTTGGTGCGTTCTTCTATCTGGTAATGGACATCATCATCCATTGGGGTGTGTTTCGGCACCTGCGACAGGAAATAGGTGCCGTGGGAGCCATTCTGCTCAGCGCGATCGCGCTCGACATCGTCGTGCTGGCGGCGTTCACCGCGCTTAAATGGAAGAGTGATCCATTGATCGTGCTGGTCTCGATCGGGATGATGGTCGCTGTCTTTGCCTTCGTGGGACTGTTTTTGCGCCATCGTCCACCACAAAAGGCTCAATCCGAGTCTCACTCGCAAATGTAGGACGACAGACGATGCTGACCGCCGCCCTTCCGTTTCCCGACATCGGCCACGAAGTCTTTTCGGTCGATATTTGGGGTTTTCACCTCGCGCTGCGCTGGTACGCGCTCGCTTACATCGTTGGCATCGTAATAGGTTGGCGAATTTGCGTTCGGACCTTAAGGCGCCCTGCGCTCTGGTCGGCTGCTGGGCCACCTATGAAACCCGCACAGCTGGACGATCTGCTCACGTGGATTATCCTCGGCGTCATCATCGGTGGGCGTCTTGGATTTGTCCTGTTCTACGAGCCGCAATACTACCTGAAAAACCCCTTGGAAATCCTGATGGTCTGGCAGGGCGGCATGTCCTTCCATGGTGGGTTTCTCGGGGTGACGGTCGCCGGGCTTCTCTTCTGTATCCGCCAACGCGCGTCGTTTCTTGGGACTGCGGACCTTTTGGCTCTGGCCACGCCACCGGGGTTGTTGCTCGGACGTCTCGCCAATTTCACCAATAACGAGCTTTGGGGCCGGCCGACTGACGTTCCCTGGGCGGTGATCTTCCCGGGAGAGGCCGCGCAAGCCTGCCCAGGCGTAGTGGGGCTATGTGCGCGGCACCCTTCGCAGCTCTACGAAGCGTTGCTCGAAGGAGTGGTGCTGGGCATCATGCTGCTGGTTCTGGCATGGCGAAAGGGTTGGCTGAAAAGGCCTGGTGCCCTGACAGGGGTGTTCCTTGCGGGCTATGGCATGTCGCGGGCCTTCGTCGAGTTCTTCAGGCAGCCGGATATGCAATTCGTGAGTGAGGATAACCCAATCGGACACGCCCTGCATTTCGGAACCTGGGGACTAACGATGGGGCAGACGTTGTCGCTGCCAATGATCTTTGCCGGGCTGGCATTGATCTGGCGGGCTTTTCAAAAACCAGCAAAGGATACCGCGCAGAAGCCGAACTGAACCGCCTGAACGGTCGTGGGCACCGCGCCTCATTGAAAGTTCTAGTTGTCAACGGCGGAGTAAAACCCGACCAAAGGGCGGCGCAAAAGTAGGCCACTTTGGGGTTGGGCGTGAAGGGCGCATAGAGCGCTGGCGGCCAGTCGACCGCGCTCCCCAAATAGCTGGCGGTTG
>Ga0256829_1003437_pt1 | contig 10982 bp, 9 predicted proteins | sample 131447metaG_FD_185979 | JGI IMG/M metagenome (GOLD analysis project Ga0256829, IMG submission 185979) | Hydrothermal vent microbial communities from Lau Basin, Pacific Ocean - 131-447 | ecosystem: Environmental > Aquatic > Marine > Hydrothermal vents | place: Pacific Ocean: Lau Basin | collected... | reverse complement strand
AGGGAATGACTCTCTCTATGGTTACGCCAACAGTGAAAGCTATATTTGGTCAGTTGGTGATGGAAACGACACGATCAATGAAACAGGTGGTGTAGATCAGATTGTTCTGCACAATGTACTAGAAAGCGATATTCGCTTAGAAGTGTCCGGTTCTTATAATTTGAAAATCAATATTGATTCTGAATATATTCAGGTCAGCAATCAATTTATGTCAGATTATTACAACTCTACTAGCTACGATCAGTATCAGGTGGAAACCCTTCTGCTTGATGATGGTACGGTCATTGACCTTCTCAATAATATGACTTTCACGGGAACAAGTGGCAACGACTATATTTATGGTTTAAATGCATCAGATACATTGAATGGATTAGATGGATCTGATTACCTCTACGCTGGTAATGGTGATGATGTGCTTTATGGCGGTTCTGGAATAGATATGCTTTATGGCCAATCTGGAGCAGATACCTTCGTGTTTAATGACTTATCATCAAGTGACAACGTTCAGGACTTTGATTTAACAGCCGGTGATAAGCTTGACGTTTCTGATTTGTTGGTTGGCTATGATCCGTTGACTGATGCAATTACAGACTTTGTACAAATCACGGAAAGCTCCGGTAATTCCTATCTTAATGTTGATGCCGATGGTGGTGCGAATAACTTCGTTCAGGTGGCTTATATCTACAATGAGACAGGGCTTACTGACGAAGATGCTTTAGAAACATCTGGAAATTTGATTACTGTATAAAAGACAAAGCCCTTATCGTAAAGATAGGGGCTTATTTGCTTATCAATAGGGCGGTTTTTTTTTAGGAATTTATTCGTATGGAAGATATGTGATAATGTTTCTTATGGGAAATAATTCCTGTTTTTATTTCCACAATGGGTGAGTTTCCCAATTTTCCGGCAATCCCATTGCATTTCGCCATAACGGGTTTTTAGCAACAGGCTCAATCAATTTTGTTACATCCTGATGCCAGTTTTCTCCCATATCTAATGGTTTAAGCAATGTTCTAATAACCAATAAAACAAAGAACAATCTTTTATTTGTCGGGGTAACTGGCGGCCTCCATAAGGAATCCTTAGATAACACACTTTTAATAGCCAGCTCTCTATTCCAAAGTCGTCCGTGATGCGTACAAATATTCCGAATGTATGTTAAGACGTGTAACCAATCCGCAAGCTGCTTATGGTGCAACCCGAACTCTTTAGAAACTAATTTCTTATCATCGTTTTTCATGCCCTTATACGCAGTTGAAAGAGCACCTAAAGTCATAACCTCAGTGGCCATCCATATAGGAAGCGTTGGAAAGCCATTATAGTTTGATTGATAATGTGTAATGAACTCTTCACTTGAGCGATTAGTTTCGTTCTCTACTTTTATGAGCCAATCATTGTGCCGAAATTTAGGATGAAAATTGTTAGAATTCGTGTGTGCAAAAGCGCCATAGTTATGCGCCAATACATAAGAAATTCTTGTTCTAACAGCAACTTCGATACGCTCTATGGCATCTATAAGTAATAATCTCAAATGCCGATCAAATTCATAAAGAGCAATAATGTCGTTGAAATTCGTATTGGGCTTAAATTCGCTTGTAATAACAGCGTTTGCATCTTTTTTCCTGAATGGATACCAATACGCACTCAATCTGTAATAATTTATCGCTGATAAAATATCTTGCGCCTTTGATTCATCGTCAACTATCATACCACGCTTTACGAGCTGATCTATTTGTTGTTTGAATGTAAGCGGCGGCTTCGAGTAATTTTTAAGCATTGTCCCACTGATTTCAGGCAAAAGAAAGCCGCCAAGGTTTCGCTTCCGTGGATAGGCGTGGCGGCTGTGTTAAATATAGAAATATTACATTATCAGTTTAAATGCAAACTATTTCTAAAACATTAAGGACACCCGATAATATTACTTACGGAAAATAGTGTGTTGTTTTGATTTATAGCTTTAAAGACTCTTGGAGTAATAAAACATAGTCAAAAAATAGATTGGCTAATTCTCGAACACGCAACAACTAACATTAGCTGGCGTCAAAATCTCTGATCCGTTATAAAATTAAACTAAGGTAAGCAATCATCTTAGAATAAAATAAAAATGAGAAACAATAATGGATGCAGCAAATATCATATTGGGGCAGCAACAGCTAAGAGCAGGAAATGTAAGAGCTGCAGAAAAGCTAGCTATTAGAGCTTTATCAGAAAATCCAAAAAACGAAGCTGCCTTAGACTTACGCTTTGATTGTTTTATTTTTGATGGTGATTATCAGTCTGCGAAAAAATTAGCAGAAGAATGGATGGACTTAGATTCCGCTAACATAAAAGCTTATGAGTGCTTATTTCAGGCAGAGCTTTATTTAAAAAATAAGAAGGCCTGTGAAAATTTATTGGGGAACATTAAAGCGTCTTTTCCTACTAAAACGCTCTCTATTAAAATCCGTGAAGCACTCTACGATTTAGTATTCTTAAAAGGGAAAAAAGCGCGTGTAATATTTAAGGAATTATCGGAAGAGTATCCAGATATCGGTGTTTTTCTGAAGCTACAAGCTGATACGGCTTTTAAAAGAGATCAGCTATTTACGGCACATCGCCTATACCGAGAAGCCATTCAGATGGATCCAACTTGTGCTGAAACGTGGTATATGTATTCAATAAATTCATTTCATACGATGCGTTATGGCGAAGCTCGGAAAGCTGCGCGTCAAGCATTACAGCTAGACCCAAAAAGAGAGAAAATAAAAGCAATTATAATGCTATCTTGGATTGTTTACATTCCTATTTTTTATTTTGCTAGCTTTTTAGGCACAACTTACTTTTATATTTCTGAATTTTTTGGAAAGCTTACAGGGACAATTGCAGCTGGACTTGCCGGTTATTTTATATTCGGAAAAATGATGGTAAAAGGATTACGTTGGTTATCATCTGAAGGTATTCATATAAATCCTTGGCTTGTTATAGGTGGAATTTTGCTATGGGCTGCTATTTCCCAAGGCACATTTTATTGGATGGGCAACCAAAAGAAAAAAATAAAAAATATCAAGCTATCTAATTATTAGAGGGTAAAATAATAATGTTACCAAGTGAAATTAAAAGCATTGTTGATTTTTTGGAACAAAACTCTAGTGATGATGCAATGTTTAAAGCTTTATTATTATTACTTGAGAATGCATCTGACAGCACTGTAATTATCGAAGCTTTGGAAATGGTTCAACCACATGAAAAATTCAGTGAAGATAACAAAGACAAAGCAGTTGAATTATTAAAAAATGCTGAAGCAGAAGATCTTGCGAAAAAATGGGAACCTATGGCCGTTGCGGCAGAACCTGAAAACCATTCAAGTAATGTTGTGTCATTATTGTCTAAAGAAGATGCAAGCAATTCTTACAATAAAAATATTGAAGCCCCCCCAAGCCTCCAAGGTAAAAAAGTAATCTTCGATGATATCGGTGGCTTAGAAAACGTAAAATCCCAAATAAGACGTAAAATAATCAAACCCTTCAATGATCCGGGATTATTTAAAAAGTTCAAACGTCGTTCCGGAGGCGGCGTTCTTATGTATGGCCCTCCCGGGTGCGGTAAAACTATGATCGCGCAAGCCCTAGCTAATGAATGCAATGCAAATTTCATAGAAGCCCGCGCAGCAGATATTTTGGACAAATGGCGGGGTGTTTCTGAAAAACGTATCGTAGATCTTTTTCAAAAAGCCCGCACAAAAAGGCCCGCTGTTTTGTTTTTTGATGAAGTTGAAGCTCTCGCAATGAGAAGAAATAATGACTCTTCCTCTGGTACGAATACAATTGTATCTGCTTTACTTAATGAGATGAATGGTTTTAATGATCAGAACGAAGGCATTCTTTTTCTGGGCGCAACAAATGTGCCGTGGTCACTGGATTCCGCATTTAGAAGGCCGGGGCGGTTTGACCGAACTATTTTTGTCCCCCCCCCTGATCGTGTTGCACGAAGTTTTATTCTCAATCTACTTTTAAAAGATCGCCCTGTTTCTGATGATTTAGATAAAAAATCTATTACTGAAAAAACGTCCGGGTTCTCGGGTGCTGATTTAGAGGCGCTTGTTGAAGCTGCTGTTGATTATGCAATTGACGATAGCGAAGGTCAGGATGATCTTACCCCACTTTCGAACATGCATTTTCAAGAAGCTTTGTTAGAAGTTCAATCATCCACAGGTGAATGGCTGGGATTAGCCAAAAGCTACAGCGAATATTCAACTCGTGATGGTTTATATGATGATTTACGCGCTTTTTTGAAGAAATACGGTTAGCCAGAAATTAATTCTTTTGGCTTAAAGGAACAATAAAACTCTCGATCTTTGGATTATGGTTGTCCATAAGATGTTCTAAGCACTGCACATAGTGGCATCCAAATGTTTTCCATTGTTTCCTAATACAAACATTTTTTCGCTCACGACCGGGAGCATATTTTTTACTAAACTTCCATCCCTGACCATCAGGAACTAAAACACTCGACCAGAAACCACCACTCCATCTTTCACAATGACCGCCACGAACAACATGGTAATACCAAAAAATTTGTTGCGTATCCGGATGCCAATATCCACGCGCTGAAACAACGCCGATATCCTTGCCCTTTTGGTTTGCCAAAATCGTTGTATGATAATAATCGATTCCGTCTTTTTTGCCTTGATAATCAAATCTTTCGACTTGTGTTTCAGAACCCAACATACTAACCAATGCCATGCCGTGAAGATCTTTTAATTTCCGATTACCCAACTGAGTACCTTCATTGGTTTGTATGGAACCCAGCAAAGAACAATCTTTTAAATTAATCGAAGGTATAACCTTAAAATAGGCGGAAAAAAGATCTTTATCACTTGCAATCTTTTTACCTTTGAATCCACCAGCCCCTCCACATGATCTTATTTCATTACTTTTAGACAAATGAACCAAATCATAGCTCACAGGCTCACTAGAAGGTTGTCCGTTTAAAATAGCATACAAAGTATTGCCACTAGCAAATATGTAATATCGTCCATCACCTCCGCGAATAGGAACCGCAACAAATTGTGAGGCCTTACCACCCTTATCGTTTTGTTCCCAGTAAAGCGGTGCACCAGTTTCTGGTGCTACAATTTTTTTCATAACTGCTTTCTTCATTTTTGTATTTGAAGATGAAGGAATGAATATAATATTATCCTCATTTTTCAGATTAAACGGATCAATAATTTGATTTGATTCAAGAATGAAACCATCTGAAGTAAAGCACCCCGAAAGAAAAAGACAAAAAACTAAACTAAAAATACAAAATACGCGTTGCGTATTTTCATTGTGTTTTCTTATATTCATCTTATTTGCTCTATGTATTGTGTTTTTACAACTTAGGCTATTGGCACTAAATGAGATACAAAATTATATTAAATATATGACTGCAGCTAATTTAAAAACAACAGGCAGCAGGATTATTACTCATAAGCGAAACCATTTTAAGAATTTTTACTATTCTATCAGCCACATCAGCTCCGGTTTTCATTAACTGCAACCGAAACCTCATCAATAATCAATTCTAGCTCTCTCCCAATAGTATATTCAATAAAGTCTGTGCGGGATTCTTTGAGCTCAGGTGAACTTTGCGATACTACCGCTTAAATTAAACGACATGATGAATCTTGCGCCTAGCAATCCCCGTCGTGACGTGTAATAGTATCCTCCCGAGAACAAAATATTGAACCGATTAAGAGGCGACGATGAAAAATCAAACCCGCACGACTTTATATCAACTATTCATGTCTTTCGTGATATTGTGTTCCCTTTGTATACCCCCAATGATGGCCTCTGCACAAACACAAGAAGAGATAAATAGGGCTCTGGAAGACATGTTTGGTCAGGCAGGTGTCGATATGCGGAAAACACCCGCACAACGTTGGCAAGAAAAACGTGACAGCATTCAGAAAGCGCGCGAGGCCGCGAGCAAAATCCCAGCCACGGCAAATCTCGAAGGACCATGGCAACTGACCGTGCAGAACAGATCGCTTGACCTTGTGCTTTATGAGACCAAAGGCAGTTCTTATGCGGAAAAAATCTATGACGGCTTTGCCCATGATACCGTCAGAGATTGCATTCTACCTGTACAGATACGCATTCGCGATATGCATCCTCACCCCGTAACAGCTCAGTACAACACTAGCAGATTTTACATTCAGACAGACGGAGGGCAGATCACGGACCATTTCAAGGTCTATCCGGAATTGATGTCAGAGAATTGTAGTGGCGGTTCTGAGGATGTGATGACGGCATCCAATCTCTTGGGGCGTTTAAGCCTTGTCGGAAATCGTCAATGGTCAGGAAAACTCAGAATAGTTAATCGGAATGATGCCCCCGAACATGAGGCAACCCTCGTGCCGTCTACTCTTACGCCGATCTTGAGAGAGTATCTGACCACAGTGAAGCTCACCCGTGAAGGAATTCCCGAAAAAAGCATCTATGCGTCCATGGCTCCGACAAATAATCCTTTCGCTGATAAGGCATTACAAGGCAAAAATGCGGAACTAATAGAAGCGCTGCCGTCAGGCGGAACTTATGTCGAAGCGATATATCGCAACCTACCGAATAAGGTCGCTGCATCTGATCGTCGCTTCGCCGCGCCCTATGTCAAAGCCATGACCGGAGATGGAAACAGAGCCTATCAAGATTTGAGCTCTTTATTGTCAGGAAAAGGTTTTTTAACGGAACACGAACGCGCCGCCATGGATGAATGGGTTGCCAATCAAAGTCTTTTGTCGGCCGCTTACGTTACCTATCTTTTCCTATATAAAGATACATTTCCACAATGTATGGGACTAAACCCAAAAACCGTTCGTATCCCTTGGATAGCAGTCACAAAAACTGACTATGGCTTCGGCATTGAATCAGAGAGGGTGACATCTTCGAACACCATTGTTCACACCGTGCCAGAGCGCCTTTATGACCGACTAGTGCCCGTAAGCCGAGCAGACCCTTACCAAGCAGCAGCTTCAGACAAAATTTTAAATCTAATGCATGGCGATAAAGAGCGATTGGAAGTATCTGATGTCACAGTAGCCACGCGTGCGTTCATGAACAAGCTATCATGTAATACGCCTGAAAAAGCTCAGTTCGAGGCAAACTTATTTGCGATGTATGACAAACACAATGCTGCACAAAATAAACGCATGGCTCGAGCGAATGGACAGAAGTAAGGGTAGTTAAAAATAGTAAGTTTTTAATATTTTGCCTTATCACTTTTTTTGTATTTTATCGCATAAAACTGACTTAAATATGCAAGCAAATACATATTTGATTTTTGCTTTTTCGCTATCTTTTTTAATACCAAGTCCAAATTCGTACATCTCGCCTAGATTATAGTAACCTTCCGGATAGTCTTGTTCAGCTGCTTTTTCAAACCAAGTGAAAGCTATTTCATAGTCTTGCTTGACGCCAATGCCATAACGATACATTAAACCCAAATAAAACTGAGCAACGGCATGATTATTCTTTGCTGCACCTCCAAAAAGCTCATGAGCTTTTTGGTAGTTTGGCTCAGAATCTTCAGTTCCTAAAACTTCCAATTGCCCTAAGCTAACTAACATTTCCTCATGCAAAAGAGTGTTTGGGTCATTATCATAATCATATGATGGGCTAAGCTGATTATCTCTTATGGCCTCTAATAAAATGAAATTGTTGGGAACGTCGTTTGCAGAAGACATCATTGGAAAAATGAGGAAAAGCAATATCAAAATGATTTTCATATTGGCCATTATCATATTACTCCCCTACTCATCTTGGTTTAAACGATAATTGTTCAGAGCATCATTACACATATCCTTTAGTTGATATGAAGACACTTCCAGTACAGGCAAATGTCCATTTAATGTACTTATTGCAATTGGGGTATTCCACTCTACTTCAGAGATGGTTTTTTCTATCGCATTATATCCAAATAATTTATAAAATTTTTCCTCATCATAAGGTAAAAAAACAACAGCTTCCTTATGATTGTGACTCTTGACCCAGAGTTCTTTTATTTCAGACCAAGGTAAGAAAAAGCTAAATCCCCCTACAAAGTCAGACTGAAGGCCGTTCTCATAAAGAGAGACAGTAGTCTTAGTTTTTGCCATAGAAAAAATTCTTGGCAGGCTGAACAAAATAAAAGGCAAAACAAATATGATCACGAAATGAAGAGGAAGTCTAAAAAAATATTGAAGAATCAAATAGGTAAGAAGCAAGGGAATAATTGTATATACAAATTCCTTAATACCGATACGCCTTGACTGAATATCGTATATTTTTTTCCCGTATTCACTTTTATCAATCATGATAATTACCGCATTTTCAGACTTCGAAATATCAAATCAGCTTAAATTATTTTTGCATGTTGTCATTAACCGCAGTGGAAATTTCATCAATAATCAACTCTAACTCTTTTCCAATAGTATATTCAATAAAACTGAGCGGGTAATCATGTTGAATTCCGGGACAGATATCTTTAATCACATTTGTTAAATGATTTGCTACATCCTGTGTGTCCACGCTCTTTCTCCTTCAGTCTTTGTAATTAATATTGTTGTTCGCCCAGATGATGCCGGATTTGCTCAAAACCCATCTTCATCATGTAATGATCGCCGCGCTCCAAACCTTCTAGGTATACAGTAAAACCCCATCTACGCTGAGATCGTGCCTGAAGATATTCCAAAGCTTGGTAAACTTCTGCAGAGCGCACATCAAACTCTGCCGCCTCTTGAACAGCCTCCTCCAATATACGAAGGTGCTCTGCGTATATATTGGTGCTTGATACATTTACTTCTGCGCTTGAATACATATTTATTATCAATATATGTCATGCAAAAACGAGTCAAGAACAAACAGTGAACATTTGTAATGAACTTACCCACATTTTTAGTGGGTGATCTCGTGGATTGAATCTGTAGAAGACGCTTATTCACGCTCTCGATCTTTATTTGGTGAAGAACGCTCGGCCTGTCTTTCTTCTTCCCTTTTTTCTAAGAATTCTTGCTTTCTGTCCGCAGCATCTTGATGGTTGCTGCGCTCTTCTGTGTTTTGCTCGGATTCTTTCTCGCGCTGTTCCTGCATCCGATCAAGATAAGCCTTCTTGCGCTCTTCCACCGACAATGATTTATCGTTTTCAGGCAAGTTTTCGGCGGGGGTTTCTTCGCGTGTCTGCTTCTGGCTTTGAGTTTTTGATTTCTCTTCCCGTTCTTTGGCCGCGTCTTTCAGATATTGCTGCTTACGCGCCTCAATATCCTGTCTGTTATCATTTGAACGGCTCTGTTCACGCTGTTTTTCTTCTTCAGCCTGACGCGCACGGTCAATCTGTTGCTGCTTGATTTCTTCCAAACGCTTATCAGCTTCATAAGACTTGATAGAGGCCTGAAGCTCTTCAAGCCGTGCCGTCTGCTCTTTGGTTTTGCCTGTAATCGCCCCAATGATCCGATCAATGTTGCTGCGATTTTCAAGCTGCGCTTGAAGCTCCGCCGCTTCGCCCTGCTCCTGTTTGTATTGGGCAGTTCTCACCGCCGTCACAGCACGTGCGTTCTCGATCTCTTCGAGCTGTCTGCTCAATTCTTTCTTATCGCTCTGAATGCGCTTAATCTCTTCAAGAGAGTCCTGCGCTTCCTTCAGGTTTTGTTCTTTGACCTGTATTTCTGCTTCATACGCAGCTTTCTTCCCAACCATCCTATCAATCAGGCTCATGAATTCCAGTTGCTCTTTGGCTTTCGCAAGATCATCTTGCGCCTGCTCTACCCTCTTTTGATGAAATGGAAAACTCTTCTCTTTGCCAAAGCTTGCAAGTGTTGCCTGCCATGTGCCACTGCCCTCGCCGTCCTCACCCTCCCGCTCAAGCTCCAAGGCGAGCAATGCCCGTTTTTGCTCAAGCAAAAGCTGCTGCTTTTGATCTTTAAGCTGCATCGTGGTATTGCCCATATTATCATTACTGGCTTTGATGGCGCGGTTAAGATCACCTCTCTCGGTCTTAACCCCTCGGCGTTCTAATTGCGTGGCCATATATCCCATTTTCTGGGTTGGCTCTTTATCAATGCCCCGCGCCTCAAAGCTCAAATGCTCGGTTTTCACGTCCAGTTTATCCCGCTCGGAAATGCGGTTCATTTCACCCGCCGTGAACGCCCGCAAGGATTTGACCTCTTCTTTTCCTCTGGTGGTAGCCTCACCATCAATCCTGATTTTATCAGCAGCCAAATCACGAAACTTATTTTTAGACCATCCGTCCTTCGATCCCTCATCGAAGCCTCTGGTCGTAAATAAGATATGGGCGTGGAAATTACGTTGATCCCCTTCCCTGTTGGGATGGTGATACGCAATATCTACCGCGCAGTTGTAACGGTTCATAAGCTCGCGGGATATCGCATCCCCTGCTTCACGCCGTTGCAATGCGTTGAACTCATGCGGGAATGCAATTTCTAATTCATGCGCGGTTGTTGAGTTGCGACGATTTTCTTTTTGCTCTACGGCGTTCCATAGATTTGAACGATCACGCAAATCTTCGGGTGCATTATACGGGGTATAAACACGCGAATATTCAACGCCGCTTTTTTTGGTGTAATCATGAACAAGGCCTGTGCGCTCATCAACCATGAGCGTGGCCGAACGATATGCAGCAGCCGCAACAGATGAACGCCCGGAAGAGCGTCCCACCTGTTTAGCTGTAGCATGTAACTCGTTCGTTCTCATGATTACTCCATATGGGTTCAAACACCCTTGTTTGTCGTCAAGTTTAAGAAGGGCGAAACCTTCTTTGATTGCTCCAAAGAGCAACGGGACAGTGACAACGGAATGTCCCTTTTTGAACACGAAACGGATTGTGTGCCCGTGTTCAGCCTCAGAGTTTGAGAGGAAGGCTATCCTCTCTTTCATGCCCCGTGGCATGACTGCTAAGCCGTTCGGCATCGCCAGAGTTGAGAACCGCACACAAAGTATAAGATTAACGCAGTTAATTGTGAGTTTGTATAA
>Ga0256829_1003436_pt1 | contig 10984 bp, 9 predicted proteins | sample 131447metaG_FD_185979 | JGI IMG/M metagenome (GOLD analysis project Ga0256829, IMG submission 185979) | Hydrothermal vent microbial communities from Lau Basin, Pacific Ocean - 131-447 | ecosystem: Environmental > Aquatic > Marine > Hydrothermal vents | place: Pacific Ocean: Lau Basin | collected... | reverse complement strand
AGGACTTCATCACGGGCATCACGGATTTCCTCGATGAAATAAGGTTCGATGTAGAAACCGCCATTGGCCCACACACTGTAGGCTCGTGCCATTTCCATGGGCGTGGCGGTACCGCTGCCCAGCGCCAGCGACAGGTCTTTGGGTATCTGGTCCGGGCGGAAACCGAAGCGCTGTACATAGCGCGCGGCATAATGCGGACCAATCGCGCGCAGCAGTCGGATCGACACCAGGTTGCGCGAATGCGTCAGCGCCACCCGCATGCGCGTCGGACCGTAGAATTTGCCGCTGTAATTTTCCGGCCGCCAGGTGGTCTCCAGTGAAGGATCATCGAACACTACCGGCGCATCGTTAAACAGGCTGGCGACGGTGTAACCCTTGTTCAGTGCAGCCGAATAGATGAAGGGCTTGAAGCTGGAACCGGGCTGCCGTTGCGCCTGCAACGCGCGGTTGAATTTGCTGAGATAAAAATCGAAGCCGCCGACCAGCGCCTGCAGGGCGCCGTCCTTCGGCCTGACCGACACCAGTGCGCCCGTCACCCGCGGTATTTGCGCCAGTCGCCAGTGTCCTTGCGCCAGCGGCTGGAGATAGACGATATCGCCACGCGCCAGGACGTCGGCGGCCTGTTTCAGTTTGGGGCCGCGCTGGTTCACGGTAATATATTTGCGCGCCCAGGAAAGCCCGTCCCAGTCCAGGCTGGCCGGCTGGCCGTCGCGCAGGCGCAGTTGCACTGACCGCGCTTCAACCGCGGTGACCAGCGCCGGCACCAGTCCACCGTAAGACGGGACAGTTTTCAATTCACCGGCCACCCGGTCTTCATCGAGCACATCAGCCAGTTCGATATGACGCACCACGCCACGGTAACCGTGGCGCTGGTCGTAATCCAGCAGGGCCTTGCGCGCACCGGCATTCGCCGCACGCTGGCGCGTGGCGTCAAGCGTGGTGTAGACCTTGTAACCGGCCGTGTAGACGTCGTCGCCATAGTGCTCGCGCATATAGCGGCGCACCATTTCCGCCACCCAGGGGGCTTTCAGCTCGACTGCCGCCTTGTGCAGGCTGGCGTTGTCCGGTGTGTCCAGGGTTTTCCTGTAGGAATCGGCATCCAGAAAACCCAGTGCATACATGCGCCCCAGTACATAGTTACGCCGCTGCAGTGCGCGCTTCGGGTTACTGAGGGGATTATTGGCCGAGGGCGCCTTCGGCAGGCCGGCGATCATGGCAATCTGCGGGATCGTCAACTGGTCGATATCCACGCCGTAGTATACCCGCGCCGCGGCACCGATGCCGTAGGCTCTGTGACCGAAATAAATCTTGTTCAGGTACAGTTCGAGTATTTCCTGTTTGCTCAGGTAGTGCTCGATTTTCAACGCCAGGAAAATTTCCGTGAGCTTGCGCAAATAGGTCTTTTCACGACTCAGGAAAAAGTTGCGCGCTACCTGCATGGTGATGGTACTGCCGCCCTGGCGCTTTTTCCCGGTACGGATCAGTTCCACCATCGCGCGCACCAGCCCCTGGTAATCGACCCCGGGGTGCTGGAAGAAACGGTCATCCTCTGTCGCCAGGATGGCGTCGATGACCGCCTGCGGCAACTGCTCGTAACGCACCGGCTCACGGTGCTGCTCGCCAAACTCCGCCATCAACTCACCACTGTGCGTATACACCCGCAGCGGCACCTGGAGCTGGACGTCTTTCAGCCGTTCGATGGGCGGCAGCTGTGGTGCTATATAGAAGTAGGCAGCCGCTACGACGATAACTCCGGCTACCGAGAGTGCGAACACTGACGCCAGCAGAAAGCGCATAAATCGGGTATTAAGTGTCATAAATTTGGCGGGATGTGACCGGGTTCAAAATTAAAATCAAAAGGATTCCTAAACTTCAGTATAAAGCGTCCGATACTCTGAATCGAACCCGAGTGGATAAAGAGCACTTGATTGACAAGTATTTGTTGTTGCTCTCTAATCCATAACCGTATCAATACACTGCAATTGCAGTGAATTAAAGGGAAATAACGGTGCAGATCGCGCAACTGTTTACACGGAAAAAACCGCCGGTGGTCGGGCTGGATATCAGCTCATCCGCGGTCAAATTACTCGAACTCAGCCGAAACGGGAACCGTTATCGCGTTGAAAGCTACGCGGTAGAGCCGTTACCGCCCAATTCCGTCGTGGAAAAGAACATCACTGACGTGGAAGCGGTGGGCGAGGCCGTGCGACGCGCGATGAAACGCGCCGGGGCGCATACCCGCAATGCGGCAGTCGCCGTGGCGGGCTCATCGGTCATTACCAAGGTGATCCCGATGCCCAACAACCTGTCGGATGACGAGCTGCACAGCCAGATCGAGATGGAAGCCGATCAATACGTCCCCTACCCGCTTGAAGAAGTCAGCCTGGATTTCGAGGTGCTGGGCGCCTCGGACAACAACCCGGACACCGTGGATGTCCTGCTGGCCGCCTGCCGGACGGAGACCGTCGATATGCGCGCCGCCGCCGTCGAAAACGGCGGACTGGACATCAAGGTCGTCGATGTCGAGGCCTACGCCACGGAGAATGCCTTCCAGCTGCTGCTGGACCAGGTTCCGGATCACGGCGCCGACAAGACCGTTGCCGTGATCGATGTAGGCTCCACGATGACAACGCTGAACGTACTCCACGACAGCAAACTGATTTACACCCGCGACCAGATCTTCGGTGGCAAACAGCTTACCGAGGAAATCATGCGTCGTTATGGCCTGTCCTATGAAGAAGCCGGGATGGCGAAACGCCAGGGCGGCTTGCCGGAAAACTACGAACCCGAGGTACTCGAACCCTTCAAGGAAGCGATGTGCCAGCAGGTCAGCCGCTCCCTGCAGTTTTTCTTCGGCTCCAGCCAGTACAACAGTGTCGAGCAGATTATTCTCGCCGGCGGCAGCGCCTCGGTTCCCGGTATTGCCGACCTGCTGCAGGAACGCCTCGGCGTGGAAACACTGGTCGCCAACCCGTTTGCCTCCATGTCGCTGTCTTCACGCGTGAAGCCGCAGTCATTGAGCAATGACGCACCGGCACTGCTGATTGCCTGTGGACTGGCACTGAGGAGTTTCGACTAATGGCACATATCAACCTACTCCCCTGGAGAGAAGAACTTCGCAAGGAACAGCAACAGCAGTTTGCCGTTATCGGTGTTGGCACCGCTATCGTCGCCGGCTTGCTGATCCTGCTGACGCACATGCAGATGAGCGGGCTCATCGAACAGCAGGACAACCGCAACAAGTTCCTGGAAACCGAGATCGCCTCGCTCGACAAGAAAATCGCGAAGATCAAGGACCTTGAAAAAACCAAGGCCGACCTGCTCGCGCGCATGGATATTATCCAGCAGTTGCAGCACAGCCGTCCGCAAAGCGTTCACCTGATGGACGAACTGGTTTATACCCTGCCTGACGGCGTTTTCCTGAACGCGATTACGCAGAAAGGCGATTCCCTGACCATGAGCGGCGTTGCCCAGTCGAATGCCCGGGTTTCCGCCTACATGCGAAATATCGATAACTCGAAGTGGATGGGCAAGCCCCGCCTGGACGTCATCGAAACCAAGGAAGAGGACAAGCGTCGTACCGCAACCTTTGTCTTGCGCGCCAAACAGATCACGCCCACCGAGGAATCTGCGGAATCTGCGGAGGAGAAAGGCTGATGGATCTTTCAGAACTGAATGAACTCGACCTGAGCAACATTGCCAACTGGCCCCTGCCGGCACGTATTTTTGTGATCGCTCTGGTCTTTGTCGGCGTGCTCGGCGCCGGCTACTGGCTCGACATCAAGGACCAGCGCGCGCAACTTGAAAAGTCCGAGCACAAGGAAGTCACCCTGCGCAACACGTTTGAACGGCGCGCACAGAAAGCCGCCAACCTGAAAGCCTATGAACAGCAACTTGCGGAAATGCGCGAATCGTTCGGCGCCATGCTGAGGCAGCTGCCGAACAAGACGGAAGTCGCCGACCTGCTGGTGGACATTTCCCAGACCGGCCTCGCTGCCGGCCTGGAATTCGAACTGTTCAAACCCCAGGCCGAGGTACCAAAAGAATTCTATGCAGAACTCCCGATCAGCATCCGCGTAAAGGGTAACTACCACGAATTTGGTGAATTTATCAGCGGCGTCGCAGCCCTGCCGCGTATTGTCACGGTCCACGACATCAATATCCAGGAAAACAAGGACGGCAAGCTGACCATGGAAATGCTCGCAAAAACCTACCGCTACATGGATGAAAACGAGGAAGAAGGAGGCGCCCAATGAGTCACCACCCGGCAGGAAAACTGCACACACTGGCGCGTTTCGCGACAGCCGGCCTGTTGCTCGGCGGTCTTGCCGCCTGTGCAGGTAACAATACCGAAGACCTGCGCAGCTATGTTGAAGCCGTCAAATCCCGTCAACATGCCCGCGTAGAGCCTCTGCCCGAATTCAAGCCTTTTGAGACGCATCTCTATGCCGCCATGGACAAGCGTGATCCTTTCACCCCGCCGTCCTACTCGACACCACGGTCGCAGGTTGCGCAGGCTTCAAACGGGGGCATTTCGCCCGACCTGAACCGCCCGCGCGAACCGCTTGAGTCGGAACCGCTGGACGGACTGCGCATGGTAGGAACGCTTGCGCGAAACGGGCACTCATGGGCGCTGGTGCGCATGAGCGACAGCACCATACACCGCGTAAAACCTGGCAACTACATGGGCCAGAACTATGGCAAGATTGTAAAAATCACCGAATCCGAAGTGGACTTGACCGAGATCGTGCCAGATGGCCTCGGAGGATGGATTGAACGTCCGGCTTCACTGGCACTCAGCGAGTAATTGGAGATAAAAACGATGAACGCAACTCACACAATGTGGAAGGATGCCGCGCGGAGCAGCTGGTGGTCAGCCGCCCGTACACTGAACAGACTGCTGGCACTGGGCGTGTTACTGATCGCCGGCGGACTGCAAACCGGCTACGCCGCTGCACCACAGCTGAATGCGCTGAAGGAGATCAATTTTGCCGGTTTGCCCGGGAACCAGGTACAGATTATCTTCAAGCTCAGTCATCCCGTCTCCAATCCTGCAAGCTTTACCATCGACAACCCGGCGCGTATCGCTTTCGACCTGCCGGCAACAAAGAGTGAACTGGCCAAACGCTCACAGCCGATTGGCATCGGCCCGGCAAAAAGCGTCACTGCCGTTGAGGTGAAAGGCCGCACCCGTATCGTACTGAACCTGTTCGAGATGGTGCCCTACGAAACCCGTGTTGACGGAAACAATGTTGTTGTTGTCCTTGGCGCACAGGGCCAGCGGGTTGCGAGTACGCCATCCGCCACAACGCCTGCAACAGGAAAGACCGCTGCAACCGCAAGCATCGAGCCGTCCATAACAGGTATCGATTTCCGCCGCGGCGAACAGGGTGAAGGGCGTGTCATAGTCACCTTGTCCGACCCCTCCATTCCGGTAGATATGCGACAGGAAGCCGGCAAGATCGTGCTGGATTTCAAAGGCGCCACACTGCCGGAAAAACTGGAGCGCCGCCTCGACGTGACAGATTTCGCCACACCGGTGAAACAGATCGATACCGAACAAAAGGGTCACAAGGTGCGCATGGAAATCACCCCGATTGGTGAATACGAACACCTCGCCTACCAGACTGACAACCAGTTTACGGTTGAAATACGAAAAACCACCAAGGAAGAGAAGGAACAGCGCAAGAAGAAGAAGTTCCGCTATACCGGCGAACGCCTGTCGCTGAACTTCCAGGATATCGAAGTACGCTCCGTGCTGCAGTTGTTGGCCGACTTCACCGGCAAGAATATCGTGGTCAGCGATTCGGTCACCGGCAACCTGAGCCTGCGCATGAAGAATGTACCCTGGGACCAGGCGCTGGACATCGTGCTTAAGACCAAGGGCCTCGCCAAACGTGAGAACGGCAATGTCATCCTGGTCGCCCCGAGTGAAGAGATTGCCGCCCGCGAGAAACTCGAACTCGAATCCAAGAAGCAGATCGAGGAACTGGCACCGCTGTATTCCGACCTCATCCAGGTCAACTACGCCAAGGCCACCGACCTCGCCGAACTGCTGAGCAACGAAGACAGCTCACAGCTATCTGAACGCGGCAAGGTCAGTGTCGATGAACGCACCAATACACTGCTGGTTCAGGACACCTCCGAGAAACTGGAACAGATCCGCCGCCTTGTCGCACGACTGGATATCCCGGTGCGTCAGGTGCTGATTGAGTCACGCATCGTACTGGCCAACAATGACTTTGCCCGGGAACTGGGGGTCAAGTTCGGCCTTAGCCACGCAGACGGGTTTGCTGGCAACAAAACAGGACTCGCAGTGGGTGGCAAGCGACCCGGCGACGTCAACTTCAGCAACGGTACGATCACCGGCTTCGAGGTAAATGGCAGCGGCAGCCAGAAAGGCAACGAAGGCCTGCTGGTCAATCTCCCGGTCGCCAACCCGTCCGGCGCACTGGGTATTGCGCTTGGCAAGCTGGGCAGTAACCTGTTGCAACTGGAACTGAGCGCCATGCAACTCGAAAACCGCGGCGAAGTCATCTCCAGCCCGCGCGTCATTACCTCAAACCAGCAGGAAGCGACTATCCAGCAGGGTGTTGAAATTCCCTATCAGCAGGCCACCTCCAGTGGTGCGACCTCCATCCAGTTCAAGGAAGCCGTGCTGCAGCTGAAAGTGACCCCGCAAATCACACCGGATGATCGCATCATCATGGACCTGAACGTGAACAAGGACAGCGTGGGTACGGTCTTTGCCGGGGTACCCAGTATCGATACCCGCAACGTCCAGACACGCGTACTGGTCGATAACGGGGAAACCCTGGTGCTGGGTGGTATTTACGAGCAAACGCGCAGCAAACAGGCCGAACGCGTGCCCTTCCTGGGTGAACTGCCGGGGCTGGGATGGCTGTTCAGAACCGAGAGTCACAAGGACAACAAGAGTGAAATGCTCATCTTCGTGACACCGAAAATCATCAAGCAGGGCGTAAACATACAGTAGCCCGACTTGTACACAGCCTGAATTTCTGGCATATCTGCCCGGCATGAGAATGCCGGGCAGTTTTTTTCTGGTCGGGCCCATGGGGGCCGGCAAATCCACCATCGGTCGCCAGCTGGCGCGTGCGCTGGGCATAAAATTCATTGACAGTGACCGGGAAATTGAAGCCAGAACCGGTGTTGATATCCCGTTAATCTTTGAACTGGAAGGCGAATCCGGGTTCCGAAAACGCGAGCAGGAAGTCATCGACGAACTCTCAGCCATGCCCGGCATCATTCTCGCCACAGGTGGCGGCGCCGTACTGGACGCCCGTAACCGTCGCAACCTGGCCTCCCGCGGGACAGTCATTTACCTGCAAACTTCAGTGGATCAGCAACTTCAACGCACTGCCCATGACCGCAACCGTCCGCTGCTGCAGACCGACAACCCACGCGAGAAACTGCAACAACTGCTGGACGAACGCGACCCCCTGTACCGTGAGATCGCCGACCTCGTCATTGAAACCGACGGCTGCAAGGTGCGTGAGGTGGTACAGAAAATCACCCGCTATATAGAAGAAAGCTAGTGGCCACCCACAGATAAACGCTATAATTTTCCCTTGAAGAACATGAAACGGAGTTGTCTGACGCCCCTGTAGGATGAGGTGCTTGCGCCCTGGCCAGAGAGACATGATGATAAAAAAAACCCTGCAACTCGATCTGGGCGAACGCAGCTATCCCATCCACATCGGACCGGGGCTGCTTTCGCAGACAGCCTTGTATACGCCGGCGATTCGCGGGCGCCAGGTCATGGTGGTCAGTAACGAAACCGTCGCGCCCCTGTACATGGACACTGTCTGCGCCGCGCTGGGTGATTACTCGCTCGAACAGCTGATCCTGCCGGATGGAGAACAGTACAAGACACTCGACATTCTCAACCGTATTTTCGACGCACTGCTGGAAAAACGCTTCAACCGGTCCTGTTGCCTGGTTGCACTGGGCGGTGGCGTCGTCGGTGATATGGTCGGCTTTGCCGCCGCCAGCTACCAGCGTGGCGTGGATTTCATCCAGATCCCCACCACCCTGCTGGCCCAGGTGGATTCGTCCGTCGGCGGCAAGACCGGTGTCAATCACCCGCTCGGCAAGAATATGATCGGCGCTTTCCACCAGCCGAAGTTGGTCCTGGCGGATACTGACACCCTCAATACACTGGATGACCGCCAGTTATCAGCCGGCCTGGCGGAAGTCATCAAGTACGGCCTGATCGAGGACCGGGCCTTTTTCGACTGGCTGGAAACCAACATGCCGCGCCTGCTGGAACGCGAGACCGAAGCCCTGGTCTACGCCATTGAACGTTCCTGCCGGTGCAAGGCGGACATTGTCGCGGCTGATGAACGCGAAAGCGGCAAGCGCGCCCTGCTCAACCTCGGCCACACCTTCGGCCACGCCATCGAAACCGGCATGGGCTACGGCAACTGGCTGCATGGCGAAGCGGTTGCCGCCGGCATGGCCATGGCGGCCGACCTGTCCGCACGCCACGGCTGGATCAGCGCCGCGGATGTCACACGACTACGCACCCTGCTGGGAAAGGCCCGCTTGCCGGTTGATGCACCTGCCGAAATCAGCCGCGAGCGATTCCTGCAACTGATGGCCGTCGATAAAAAAGCCCTCGATGACGGTCTGCGCCTGGTACTCCTCGATGCGATCGGCAATGCCAGGATCACCGCGGAATACGATGCTGAACGCCTGGCCGAAACACTCGATCGCCGCCTGCTGCAGACCGGTTCATGAACAGCCTGCCGAACGTCCCGCACACAAACGGGCTCGCGCCCTATGCCGTCAGTGACGCTGTATCCGGCGGCCGCCACCACACAGAACCACCACCGAACTATCGCAGCGAATTCCAGCGCGACCGTGACCGCATCATTCACGCCGCCGCGTTTCGCCGACTCGAATACAAGACCCAGGTATTCGTCAACCATGAGGGCGACCTGTTCCGGACACGCCTGACGCATTCCATCGAGGTCGCCCAGATCGCGCGTTCCATTGCACGCGCCATGCAATTGAACGAAGACCTGACAGAAGCCATCGCACTGGCGCACGACCTTGGTCATACGCCCTTCGGCCACGCCGGCCAGGATGCGCTCAACGCCTGTATGGAAGACTACGGCGGCTTCGAACATAACCTGCAATCCCTGCGTGTAGTCGACGAGCTGGAAGAAAAATATGCGGACTTTCCCGGGCTGAACCTCACCTTTGAAACCCGCGAAGGCATTCTCAAGCACTGCTCGGCCAGAAAGGCGACCGAACTCGGCGATGTCGGCGAACGTTTCCTGCAGAAACGGCAACCCAGCCTGGAAGCCCAGCTCACCAACCTCGCCGATGAAATCGCCTACAACAGTCACGATGTCGACGATGGCTTGCGTGCCGGACTGATTGAAGTCGAACAGCTGAACGAGATTTCGTTGTTCAATGCGCAATACACCGAAGTCACGCAACGCTACCCGGCGCTTTCGCAACGGCGGGTGATACACGAAGTCGTCAGGCGACTGATCAACTGCCAGGTCGTCGACCTGATCGAAACCAGCAAAGCCAGCCTGGAAAAGGCAAAACCCGCCAGCCTCGAAGCCGTGCGCGCGCAGCCGCAGGCGCTGATATCCTTCAGCCAAAGCATGCGTGAACGCAATCTTGAACTGAAACGTTTCCTGCGCAAGCACCTGTACCGGCACTACCGCGTTCACCGCATGAGCGCCAAGGCCAACCGCGTCATCCACGACCTGTTCGTCGCTTTCAATGATGATCCACGACTGATGCCGGATGAAGCACAGGCCAAGGTCGCCGAACTTGCCGCAAGCCACGGCGAAACCGGGCAGGCTCGCGCCGTGGCGGACTATATTGCCGGCATGACGGATCGCTACGCCATCAGCGAACACCACCGGGTCTACAACCCGGGAGAGCTGACTTGAGCCGCGCTCACGGGTCAGGGACACGCCATGCGCATTTACATGCAAATACCGCCCAGCGACGCCGGACCACCGAGGTTCTACCACCTGCACCTGCAGGAAGACCTGATCGATGGCTGGACGCTGGTGCGTGAATGGGGTTACCAGGGCGCGGGCGGACGTGTGGTCAAGGACCACTATACTGATCGGGAGCAGGCCGAACAGGCCATGATGTCAATTCGCGACAGCCAGCTGAAAAAAGGTTACCAGGTCGTCTTTATGCAGGCACAGACATGAACGATAGCGCAACGCCGGCACAGCCCGAGTACCTGCACGCATGGTCATTGCGTTGCCACCCGTTCGAACAGCGCGTGGACGCACAGTTCTTCTATGCCGGCAGCGCGCTGATGCAACGGCTCGACCTGCTGACCCACCTGGTGCAGTTCGGCGAATCGCTTGTCGTCGTCAGCGGCCCGCCCGGTAGCGGGAAAAGCACTCTGCTGGAACAGTTTCTGGGGCACATCAACCCGCAATGGAGCGTTTGCCTGGTCGATGGCGAACAGGGCGACCCGCTGGCAACGCGCCTGGCGGAAACCCTTGGCGTCACCCGTGACGACGAACAGGCGCTGCTCAGGCACTGGGCAACGCAAAGCGAAGCCTCACAGCAACTGGTGATTGTCGTCGACAATGCCGAGCAACTCGATGCAGCCGCCTGCCAACGGCTTTGTGCGCTCACCGCCCAGCCGGACAGCGAACGCCTGCGCGTGGTGCTGTTCGGCACCGCCGATACCGAGCGCTGCGTACGCGATGCACTGGAGCAGACCGGCAGCAAGCGTTCCTGCCAGCTGCTGGAAATCCCCCGGTTGACGGAAGAAGAAACCTCCGCCTATCTCATGTATCGCCTGGCCGTGGCCGGTTACAGCGGGGAAAGCCCCTTTACGCTGACCGAGGTCCGCGCCATGTGCAAGGCGGCAGACGGCCGCCCGGGTGGCATCAACCGTCTGGCGCACGAGTCACTGCGCGAACATCATGCCCGCGCGAAAAACAAAAAACACACCCCGGCCGGGCACGAC
>Ga0256829_1003435_pt1 | contig 10987 bp, 8 predicted proteins | sample 131447metaG_FD_185979 | JGI IMG/M metagenome (GOLD analysis project Ga0256829, IMG submission 185979) | Hydrothermal vent microbial communities from Lau Basin, Pacific Ocean - 131-447 | ecosystem: Environmental > Aquatic > Marine > Hydrothermal vents | place: Pacific Ocean: Lau Basin | collected... | reverse complement strand
GAATGGGGTCACCAACAGCCTCGCCTTTCTGTTTGGGTTGGTATTCACCGACCACCGACTTGCTGCGGATAATCTTGGCAATGTATGACGAGTGCCACATATCTCCACGGCTGAATGTGGAAATACCGCGCTCATTCAGATTGGCTGCAATCTTTCGCTGGCCGTTTCCGGCCAGGCTCTGGCGGAATATATCGCGGATAACCTCGGCGCGTTCCTCGATTACCTCAAAGCGGGTTTTGTCATCAGACAGACGCAACCAGCGTGGGCATTGGCCGGTCATCGGGCGTTTACCCTCAACAGCCAGCTTACGCCGGTTCTCCCAACTCGCTGCAAGGCGTTTTGATTTCACTGCTGATTCCTCATGGCTTCGGCTCATGGAAATCAGACTAAACATAAGCTGGCCAACATCATTGATACTTTCGGCGGTATAATGCTGGTTATCCGCCAATGTTACGATCTCGACACCGGCAGACAGAATAGATGAAAACAAACCCAAAGCGGAAAATACCTGCTGGCGGGATAATCTATCCAAACTCTCCAGAATCAGGATCGAACCTTTCTCAATACGACCAGCTTCAACCAGCTCAATGAATTTCTTCAATGCGCCTTCAGTGGCGTTCTTACCCTTGAATGCGCTGATACCAATATCCCGCAAGGAGTCATCCAGAATCAGGTCATGCGCTTCGGCATAGGCGCGGCTGGCCTCAAGCTGACGGCGCAGGCTGTCACCTTTTAACTGCTGGGGTGTGGAAAATCGGATGTAGGAATAGGCTTTCTTTTGCATAGTGTAGGCTCCTTATTGGCAAGCCTACACATCTATCGGCAGGCAAGCTCTCTAATGTAGCCGAATTGTTTAAAATCATGGGCGATACCGCCAACCAATGTACCAATGGTTTCCATTTTCTGAGCTTGATAAAAGCGATGCTCACTATCTTTGAGCGCTAGCGATGTTTCTTTATGGTTTTGTATTTCATACTGTAGTTTCTCATTGGCAGTCTGTAATGCAATAGTTCGCAGTTTCACATTTTCTTCAAGGTTGTTTTTTAAACATTCTAGGTCGGCAATGTTTTTTTCATAGCGAACATGTAAACGTTCAAATTGCGCTTCAAATGTTGCTGCAAATAATGCGGAAAGTGCATATATGGTGGCAAAATATATTAAACTCGCATCGCTGTATGGCAATGTATAAAAACCAAAGATGTGCGCTAAGACAGCCGCTGAAATCACAGTTCCATAGCCCAATATCCAATACCATGCACGTGGTAAGCCCATGAGTAATGCTGCTAGAAAAGGGACAAGAAAACTCCATGAGCTACCACTTCTTGCAATGCCACCATCCAGAAAAATAGCAAACAAAACAAACATTGAGGCGATTAATAATAATTTTCTTTTGAGTGCTAACGAGATGCCATTGTTTGCAATACAAAAACAACCTATAAATAAGACAGTTCCAACGATTTCGGCAATAGCGAGCTCTACTCGACCATCAAGAAAATTAAGTAGTGAAAATATTGCAGTGGTCGGTGCAGACAAGGCTGAAATAAAAGCAATGGTTCGACATTGCAAATCATCATCTTGCGACTTTCCAGTTGTATAACCAGTAAAAAGGTGCTTCATAATATGTAAGAAGACATGATTAACGAATACTCCATGATATGATTAATTTATTTAAGATGATGGTGGAAATTTAGCAAGTTTGATGCCGATTGCTGTTAATGCTTTGCTTATTCTTGAATAGAAAGGCGCAATTTCTATATGTTAGAATGATGAAGTGACACGATGTATGGTTGAAATGTTTGATTATCTGTAGGATGGTTGATTTTTTATTGTCTGATGAAATAAAGGGGTTTGATAGTGAATGAATGGTTGTTAGCAAGCATCGTGAAAGTTGTATTTTGGCTTATTAGGTTTTTACCTGTTCGAGTGGCAGGTGCTTTGGGTGCGGGCTGTGGAGGTATTGCTTATTACCTTATACGAAGGCACCGAAGCATCGCTTTGACGAACTTAACCCGTGTTTATCCTCATGAAACGAGACAATGGCGTAGGGAAAAAGCTAGAGCTTCATTTGTAGAGTTGGGGCGTACATGTTTTGAATTTCCACATGTTTTCTTACGCTCTAAAAAGTTTTTACTCTCACGGGTGGATGTGCAAGGTGAAGAGCTTTTGCGTGATGCAATAAATCAAAAAAAAGGTGTTTTTATAGCTGCTGCGCATCATAGCAATTGGGAGTTGGGTGCATTGATGTTTTCTACGTTGGGCTATGATGCACACATTATTTATCGCCCCCTTCAAAACAAAGTTCTTGAAGCATATTTAAAACAATGCCGGGAGCGTTTTGGTACATGTATGCAGTCACGCTTGCAGGGGTTACGCTGGCTTCCTAAAACACTCAAGAATGGTGGTGCTATTGCGGTGATGATTGATCAACACATGAGTCAAGGCACACCTGTGCCATTCTTAGGGCATTTGGGTAATACAACGACCATGCCTGCGGCATTTGTGTTGCGTCAGCAAACGCCAGTCATTGGAGTAGCATTGGAGCGTAAGGGTAAAGGCTTTCATTTCACATTGCGCTTTTGGCGTGTTGATATGCCAGAGCCTGGCGAAGATAAGCAGGCCAATATGGTGCATGTGATGCAAACGATTTGCGATAGCTTTGCACCAGTGATTCATGCGCGCCCAGAATTGTGGCTTTGGTTGCATCGTCGTTGGCTTATTCTTGAGCAAGATAAGGAAATAGCCAAGGTTGTATTTGGTACGCCGTAAGTATTAGCTCATGTCTTGTTTGTTATTTTCGATATAACGCTGGTGTGTTTTATTGCTTAACTGTGTAAGATCAACCACCACCAATCCATCAATACAATTGGCGAAGTCGGGGTCAATATTAAAATCGAGGAACTGTACGCCACCAGTCTGACACATCTCTGTATATTGTTTGTAAAGTGTAGGGACAGTGCAACCCATATGTTTAAGGCTTGCTTTAAGGTGTGTGAAATCTGCTTTGTAATCTTGCCCTGAGAAATGCTGCTCAAGTTCAGGGCGTTTGTTTACGTCGATATAGTGGGGCAGCATGGCATGGGCTTTGTGTTCAGGATCACCAAAATAAAGGCTGTAAAAATAAACCAGCATATCTTTGGCAGCGATTGGGTAGCTATTGCTTATTGAAACGGGTCCTAATAAATAGCGGTATTCAGGATTGTTGCGCAGAAATGCGCCGATACCATACCAAAGATAATCTAGGCTACGTCGCCCCCAATAGCGCGGCTGCACAAAACTTCGTCCCAATTCTAGCCCGTGTTCTAAAATATCATCCATATCATCTGAGAAGTTAAATAACGTTTGAGAGTAAAGTGTCGTTTCGGACGTTTTATCATCTGATATAGCATGACATGTTGCACATAAGCGATATGCGCCGACAATTTCGAGGTCGTTTTCATCCCATAAAACCAATTGAAAGCAATGCCTATCATAACGATCAACATCGCGGCGTAAGCCTGTGCCTTCACCAGCAGCACGAAAGGCAATTTCACGCAAACGACCAATTTCGCGCATAAGGCAGCTATCTGGCTGATATGGAGCAAGGTGAATCTTTTTACCATCTTGTGTTTCGCCCAATAGTTGGCACTGCTGAATTTCTTGGCGTAATAATTGCCTGTTTTCTGGATGGGCAATGGGTGAGCATGTCTCATAAATAGGCTTTTTACCCTTCGCAATACGATACAAGTGCTTTTGAAATAGTTTGACCTTTGCTCCCTTTGGCAAAGACACACTTTGATAACTTTCAATAGGTATAAGCTCACCGATGGTGATGCCAACAGAGCGTTTTGCCTGCTTGTACATTTCGCGCACCAGCCATAATGTTGACATGGGTTTGGCTAACCATGATAAAGCATAGAAAAAAGCAGAATTTCGACCATTCACATGAATGGGTAAAATGGGTGAGTGGCTTGATATGGCAATATTGAGAAAGCCTTTGCTCCACTTGCTATCACGAATGCCTGTCGGACCTAATCGGGACACTTCACCAGCTGGAAAAATAATCACTGCGCCTTCATTTTCAAGGTGCTGATATACGGCTTTGACTTGTTTGCGTGATGTTTTGCCCGTCATATTATCTACGGGCAGGAGCAAGGATTGTATGGGTTCAATGCTAGCGAGTAATTGGTTGGTGACTGCTTTGACATCGGCACGAACTTTTCCAACCATTTTTAATAGAATAGCAGCATCAAGTGTGCCAATAGGGTGATTGGCAATAATAATCACGCGTCCACGCGATGGAATACGCTCAAGCTGATCGGCTTGAATGGTGTAAGAGAAATCAAAATAATCGAGAAGTTGATCAACAAAATCCATGCCCTTTAAATGGGGGTACTTGGCTTGAAATCGCCGTAATTCACGCTCATGAAAGAGCATCTTTAATGCGGCTCGGGCAGGGCGGGTTAGTAGCGGCGAGCTTTTTTTAAAGTTTGGAAATTGTTGGTCAATGATATGTTCGACATTTAACATCATCACTCCTCTGGATGTTCCAATAAGCGATGCTATAGAGGCTTTATGTCATCAAAGAGTCAACAATATGGCACTTATATGACAGAGATTAGGCGGGTTGATGCTTTATGCATTTTCAAGCTCTTCGCTGGTTTGCATCCAAGCTTCTTCAACTTCACCAGCTTGCTGCTCAAGCTTGCCATGCTCTAGCGTGTGTTGTTTGAGCTTATCTTTGTTGCTTGCTTCATAGATGCTGGGATCGGCGAGTTGTTCGGCTAGTTTGTCTTTTTGAGCATGTAATTTCTCAAGCTGTTTTTCGAGCTTGGCGAGTTTATCACGCAAAGGTTTGAGTTGTTTGCGGCGCTCATTATCTAAGCGGCGTTGCTCTTTTTTTGCTGCTTGGCTGTTTTCAGCAGGTTTTGTGGAAGTGGGTTGATCGCTATCATTACTTTGTTGGCTTAACCAATCGGCATAGGTATCCAAATCACCATCAAACGCCATGACTTTACCATTGGCAACCAGCCGTAAATCATCACACACACTGCGTAATAAATGCCGATCATGGGTGATAAGAATCATGGCTCCTTCAAAATCTTGTAGTGCCATAGTGAGGGCATGACGCATATCCAAATCTAAATGGTTGGTCGGCTCATCGAGCAATAAAAGATTGGGCTTTTGATAGACCAGTAATGCCAAGACCAAACGCGCTTTTTCGCCACCTGAAAAAGGTGCAATGGCATCGGTTGCCATATCATCACGAAAGGCAAAACCACCCAAGAATAAACGACATTCTTTTTCAGATGCCGATGGGTTCAGCATTTGTAAGTGTTGCACGGGGGATAGTTCGTCGTGCAATTGCTCCAATTGATGCTGGGCAAAGTAACCAATGCGTAAACCCTGCGCGGCTTCATATCTGCCAGCCAGTGGTGCAAGATCACCTGCAAGAATCTTAATCAGTGTCGATTTACCCGCACCGTTATGCCCCAATAATCCAATACGCTCACCAGGCAATAAACCCATAGTGGTCTTTTTAAGAATAACATGATCGCCATAACCCGCATCGATTTTGGTGAGCCGCAACAATGGGCTGGGTACATGGCTAGGGTTTTCAAAGGTAAAGCTAAAGGGAGAATCAACATGGGCTGGCGCAATCATCTGCATGCGCTCTAATGCCTTGATGCGGCTTTGTGCCTGTTTTGCCTTGGTTGCTTTGGCTCGAAAACGCGTGATGTAGCTGTTCATATGCTCAACTTGACGCTGTTGTTTTTCATAGGATGATTGCTGCAATGCTAATTTCTCAGCGCGAATACGTTCAAATGCTGTGTAATTACCTGTGTAAAGGGTGATGCTTTGTTGTTCAATATGAGCAACATGATTAACGCAGGTATCAAGAAAATCGCGGTCATGGGAAATAAGCATGAGTGCGCCTTGATAGTTCTTTAACCATTTTTCTAGCCAAATCACAGCCTCTAAATCCAAATGATTGGTTGGCTCATCCAAGAGCAATGCATCGGAGCGACACATCAGTGCTTGTGCCAAATTAAGCCGCATGCGCCAGCCGCCAGAGAAGCTGGAAACCATATGTTCTTCTTCGCCAGTCTTAAAACCCAAACCATGCATCAAACGTGCTGCACGTGAGGCCGCAGCATACCCATCAATGTGTGTCATGCGCTCGTGTAGCTCGGTGAGTTTTGCACCATCGTCATCGCGTTCAGCTTGTTGAATGGCTTGTTGTAAAGTCTCTAATTCGTGATCACCTTGCATCACATAGGCAATGGCGGGGCTATCAAGAGCGGGCGTTTCTTGGGCAACATGTGCCAAGGTCATATGACGATCCATATGAAATTTACCGCTATCTTCTTGCAACTCGCCTAGAATCAATGCGAAAAGTGATGATTTCCCCGTACCATTGGCACCTGTCAGTCCGATACGCTGACCTTTATGTATGGTCATGGTGAGTTGGTTGAATAATAGCTTGGCACCATGGCGTAGGCTGATGTCATTAAAATAAATCATGGTTTGCTCCGATGCATGCTGGAGCGTCCTGAGCCATAGCGTGGGTGGTTGTTTTTCTCGATTTGATGAATTTCTGAGCCGCGCAAAACCAATTCATAATGGCAGCCCTTGCATAGGCTTCCAAAACCCGAAAAAGGAAAGGTTTTAAGTCTTTGGCATTCTGGGCAAGCGCCGCGTTTGGCTTTAAAAGGTAAATATATCACGCACAGAGCAATCAATAGAAAGCTAATAAAACCAGTTAGTGGCATCACAAGTGTGAGTAGTAACGATGCCCCCCATAATGGTAGTGATAACATAATAATACGAAATGGGGCAGGGGATGCGTGGCTGGTGGCAATGGTTGTTCGAGCTTGAGGGCGACTAGATGGCATGGGGGAATGTTAATGGTTGTGGTGAAACCTTGAAAGAAGTGTGTTGATAGGCCATGCTCACTTTGTGAGTGAGGAGATATTATGGGGTTGGGAATTGTTGTTGGAATGATCCTCGGGGCATTCTTGGGGGAAGTTCCTGGTGTTGGTCTTATCTATGGTGGTGTGATTGCTTGGTTAATTTGGAGACAGGGGCAATTGGAAGCTTCTATTGAAGCTTTACAGACGCGTTTTGCTGCTTTGCAGCAGACGAAGCAGAACCATGTTGATGAGGGGGCTGTCGATGAGGATAAGAATGTAAAAGTACATGAAGCAGTTTTGCAACGTGTTGAAGCAAGCAAAGATGATGTTATGCCAGTGGTGCTGGCGCATGATACGCCTCATAAGGTAATGGATACGAGCAAGCCAGCTGCGACATTACGTAATAATACGGTTGCATGGGAAACATCAGATGGTTTGCCTAAATATATTGAGTCAATATTGGCATGGTTGATAGGTGGCAATATGTTGGTTCGGGTGGGTTCTGTATTGCTTTTTTTTGGTGCAGGTTTTTTGCTTAAATATGCTGCCGAACATTCGCAAATTAGCATTGAAGTTCGCATGTTAGGTATTGTGTTAGGGGCTTGTGTGATGTTGGGCGTAGGTTGGTATCTTCGGGTGAGTCGCCCCGTGTATGGCTTGGCATTGCAGGGTGGTGGATTGGGGCTTTTATACTTGACGATTTATGCGTCATTTCGTTTGTATGATTTATTGCAAGCTTCGCATGCGTTGATGTTGTTGGCATTGGTTGCTGGAGCAGGTGTGACGATGGCGGTGATATACAATGCGCGATGGCTGGCAATTTTATCGTTTGCAGGTGGGTTTCTTGCGCCGATTTTGGCATCGACAGGTTTAGGAAATCATGTGGCATTGTTTTCGTGGTATGCTGTACTGAATGTTGGTATTGCTATGCTAGCATGGCATAAGGCTTGGCGTAGCCTGAATTTATTGGGCATGGTGGCGACATTTATTATCACGGCTCTTTGGGGTAATCAATTTTATCAGCCTGCCTTTTTTAATTCTGTCGAGCCTTTTCTGATTGGCTTTGGCTTGTTGTATCTGATGATTGGTGTGCTGTTCAGTATTCATCGTGCAGACCCTGAACAAGAAGGGTTTGGGCGTGTGGATGCCTCAATTATTTTTGGTACGCCAGTAGGCTTCTTTTTATTGCAAATGCCATTGGTGCATGATTTTGAGCATGGTATGAGCTTATCGGCATTGCTATCGGGTTTGGTTTATTTGCCAGTGGCGTGGCTGGCATGGAAGCATGAAAATAAAACGCTGATGATTGCCTTATTATCCATTGCTGCAACCTTATTGACATTGGCCATTCCATTGGAGTTTGATGAGGCAGAAACAGCCGCTGCATGGGCTATGGAAGGGATTGGTTTATTGTGGTTGGGCTTGGTGCAACAAAGTCAGCGGGCATTATTGACAGGTTTGGCATTGCAAATATTGGCGGCAGGATGTTGGTGGTTAGGCTCGCCCATTTCCCCAGATGCTTCTTATGGCTCGGCGCTAAGCGCATTTTTAATTGCGTTATCGGGTTGGGTTTGTGTTGTACTCATACAACGAGATGAACCTTTATGGGATAAAACTTGTACGGTACTTTATGATGTAAGCGTTCAAAATATCGTGCTTGTTTTGCAATTATGGGGCTTGGCTTGGTGGTTGGGGGCAGGGCTTACAGAAATGCACCGTCATTTTCATGGGCATGAGCTTCTTATTGCTACGGTGTTATGGCTGTGCTTCTCGGCGTTTCTGACTGAATATATGGCTGTACGCTTGGCTTGGCGAATCTTTTATCGCATCAATGCAGGCTTTATATGCGTATGTCTTTTGGTGCTTATGCTGCAGCCAGCTTATGTGGAACACCCCATGCAAGATTGGGCTTGGTTGATGTGGTTGCTTGCCATCCCCACGGCTTATTGGATGCTATTTGTGGTAGATAAAGGTGTGGGTAGTGGTGATGCAAAGCAGGGCACCTCAAAAAACCTCGGTACTTCGCCAAACTTGTGCTTTTCACCCCTAGCTGCGTTGAATAAAATGGACAATAGCGATGCTATGACTCATTTTATTGCGCCTTTCTATGAGCGAAAACCAACGTCGTTTAACTCGTGCGAGGTTTTTCGAGGTGCCCAGCAGAATAGTGCTCTCCATGTGGCTGGGGTTTGTTTTGTCTTATTGTGGTTAATGTGGGAGCTGCATTGGCAGGTTTTGGAGTATATTGCAGTGCCACTTCATGTCCCTATTTGGGGTGATTTGGTGGTGGGTGCGATTGCAGTATTGGTATTACTTTTGATTGTTGTTGGTGTGAAATGCTGGCCTGTACGAATATACCAAAAGGCTTACTTTCAGGTGTCAGGCAGTATTTGTATATTGCTGATGTTGGGCTGGTTTGTGTGGATGTTAGCCAACCCCGTGGATATAAACATGCTATATATACCCTTGCTTAATCCGTTGGATATTATTATTGCATGGATGTTTGTGGTCATCTTTTATTGGTGGAAATTAGTGCAAAAGCATGAGTTGTTGTGGTTTGATATGTGGCATTTTTATAGTGTGTCGGCAGGTGTTCTTTTTATTGCCTTGAATATAGATATTGCACGTATGGTTCATCATTATCTTGGTGTGACATGGAATATTCATAGTTTAGCAAACGCTGTAGAATTTCAGGCGGCAATTTCCTTGTGTTGGAGTATCTTGGCACTGGTAATCATGGTTTGGTCAAGTCGGCGTGGGGTGCGTATATTATGGATGGCAGGAGCTGCGTTAATTGCCTTGGTGGTCTTGAAATTGTTTGTGATTGATTTATCCAACACTGGCACACTGGCTCGTATTATCTCCTTTCTGGGTGTCGGTGGGTTGCTTTTGCTTATTGGCTATTTGTCGCCTATTCCTCCTAGCCAAGATGGTGATGTGAATCAGGCAGAAAAATCACTGTGAAACTGTATTATATTCATGATCCGATGTGCAGCTGGTGCTGGGCATTTCGTCCTGTTTGGCAGCAATTGAAAAAACAATTACCAACAGCAATTGGTGTTTCGTATGTATTGGGAGGCTTGGCTCCAGATAGCCATAGCCCTATGCAGCTTGGTTTACAGCGTCAGATTCAACAACATTGGCATACGATTCAACAGCGCGTGCCGGGCACCATGTTTAACTTTGAGTTTTGGCAACACAATATACCGAGACGTTCCACTTACCCTGCCTGTCGAGCAGTGATTGCCGCAAAAGAGCAAGGGGAAATATACGAAGATGCGATGATTTTGGCGATTCAGCAAGCTTATTATTTGCAGGCGAGAAACCCTTCGGATGATGATGTGCTATTGGCATGCGCAGCATCGTTAGATTTGGATATGCAGTATTTTCAAGAGGTGTTTTATGCTGCGGCGTGCAAGCAAAAGCTTTTATCGGACATACAATTTAGCCGGCGTTTACATGTGCATGGCTTTCCTAGTCTGGTGTTGGATTGTGATGATGTGTTGCATCCCATTGATATTCATTACACGAATAGCGATAGCATATTGAGGGCTATAGAGCTGCGGGTGTAAGGTAGCCGAGTGATTTAGAACGTAAATTCAATGTATTAAAAGAAAAAAGGCACCCAAAAGGATGCCTTTTAAGAAAAAGAGTATGGTTTAAGCTGCTTTTGCAACCTTTCCAGAACGTAGGCAACGTGTACAAACACGAACCTTCTTCACTTGCCCAGAAATCAGTGCGCGAACACTTTTCAGGTTAGGTAAAAAACGACGACGAGTCGTATTGTGAGCGTGACTCACATTATTGCCGCTCATTGGACCTTTTCCGCATACTTCACAACGCTTTGCCATTGCATAACCTCCGTCAAACGCGGCGCACTGTAGGCGATTGTTGTTCATGATACAAGTAAAAAATAATGAAAAAAAATTAACATGTTATCACATCAATATTGATGAGCTTTATAAGGCTTTGAGAGCATAGGTGTCTACACAAGTTTATTGTGGTTAATATGGGTAAAATGAGTTCCATAGTTCAGGCTTAGAATATCACATAAATATGTTTTAACTTATTGATATTACTGTATAATATTTCAGTAT
>Ga0256829_1003434_pt1 | contig 10987 bp, 11 predicted proteins | sample 131447metaG_FD_185979 | JGI IMG/M metagenome (GOLD analysis project Ga0256829, IMG submission 185979) | Hydrothermal vent microbial communities from Lau Basin, Pacific Ocean - 131-447 | ecosystem: Environmental > Aquatic > Marine > Hydrothermal vents | place: Pacific Ocean: Lau Basin | collected... | reverse complement strand
TAAAAAAAAATTATAAAATCAAAATTATTACAAATAATAATAATATAGCTAGTTTTTATAAAAAAAATTGATTTAAAGTTATTAATTTATGAAAACTTAAGATAAAAATTAATAATAATTTAGATTATTTTATAGAAAAATATTGATTTATAAGTCCTGAAAAATCTTTATGGCAAAGAGAAATAAAAATTTATTGAGTTGATAAAAAATATTTAGAAAAGTCTTCTTTGGAATATTTTAATTTTTTTGAAGATTATTTTAAAAATTATAAATGAATCTTAATTCATAATTGAGACCATTATTTTCATTTAATAGCTGAGAAAGTAGCTAAATTTTATAATATACAAGTTATCTATCATAATAGTATTTGAACATTAGAAAATAAAATTGTCTTTACTGATTCATGGTTATACAATGATTATAATAATCAAAAGTATTTAAATGATAATATAAATAGTAAAGATAAACAAAGAATAGAAGAATTTATAATTACTAAATTGGATAAAAAGCCATTGATATGATGAAAAAGATATTTTATATTATTTTCTCATATTTTTAAGTTTTTTAAGTATTTTAAAAATTATATTTTTATATGAAAATATAGGAAAGATTATAAATTTCCATTATCATTTCTTAAAGACTTTTTAATTAAAATACAAAATGTAACTTTTAATAAAATAAAATATGATGATTTATCAGTTGTAAATAGTAAAAGTATATTTTTTCCTATGCATGTTCCAGATGATGCACAAACTACTACTAGAGAATATAAATATATTGATCAATTGAAATTAGTTAAAAAATTATTAAAAATAATTCCTGAATGATACAATCTTGTTATAAAAGAACATCCTCATTGAGTTGGTATGATGAATATGAAATTATTCTATAATTTAAAAAATAAGTACAAAAATTTTTATATTTTGGATCCAACAGATAATGCATATGAAATAATAAAAAAATCTTTTTCAGTATTAACTATTAATTCAGATGTATGATATGAGTCTATAATCATGTGAAAGAAACCAATAACAATATGAAAATCATTTTATACTTGATATTGATATAATATACCTATAAATTTAGAAAATATTATAAAAGAATGATTTTTAAAAGTATTAGAAAGTAATAATTTTAATATATCAATGGAAGAAAGGATAAAATTTATATATTCTTTAGAAAAAGTTCATAGAGAATGAGTATTTTTTAAAAATTCTAAATTAGAATTTAATTTAGATGATGACACTATATCAAAATTAAGTTTACATATTAAAGAAATAATAGAAAATGAAAATTAAAAATATATTAATAGTTGTTGGTTCTACTTGAGATGCTAGTCTTGCTTATAATTACTCTTTGAAATTGAAAAATAATTATAATATATTTTTTCTTACTTGAAATATTGCTACTTTTAATTTTTTAAAGAAAAAAACTAAAAAATTATTTTATTTAGATATTTTTGAAAAATATGAAAAAAATGATTTTTTAAAAAATGCTTTAGAATTTGAAAAAGAATATCTATTAAAAAACAATTTAACATTAGAAAATTTAAAATTTTCAGATAGAAACTATTATAAGTTAAATAATAGTAATTTTTTAAAAATATGAGTAAATATATTTTTAAGATTAAAATATATTATAGAAGAAAATAATATTGATTTATCTATTTCCCAAATTAGTTCATCTTTTATTGTTAGAACTTTAAAATATATATGAAGAAAACATATATATATAGATGCTTTTCCTTTAGAAAAAAATAAATTTTTAATTTCTGATATTGATGAATCATTACAAAGTTCAATTATAAATAATTTATTTGATAATTCTGAAATTTCTAAAATTAATAAATGATATATAGATATTTATATAGATAAATTTATTTCTAAAAATAAAATGATATATAAACCTATAATTCCAAAATTATTTTCTAAGAAAAATTTTGTATCTTTTTTTAAATTATTAAAAGAAATTGAGCTTAAATGACATAGTTCTATATTTAATAGAATTAGATTTCAATTAAATTTAATTATAAAATCAAAAAAATCTTTGTTATTTTACAAATATTCTAAAGTAAATAAAAAAGAAAAATATATTTTTTTCCCAATTCATGTTTCAGAAGATGCACAAATTTTAGTAAGAAATCAACATTATTTCAATCAAATTAACTTAATAGAAATTATTTCTAGAAGTTTACCATTAGATTATAAATTATATATAAAGGAACATCCATCAAATATATGATGAATTTGATTAGAATGACTAAAAAAGATTTGAAAATTAGAGAAAGTTAAGATTATTAATCCTACTGAAAATAGTCAATATATTATAAAAGAGTCAAAATGAGTTATTATTATTAATTGATCAGCTTGATTGGAGACTTTAGCTAGAAAAAAACCTTTAGTTATTTTATGAAATGTATTTTATTGAAAATGAAAAAATGTATATAAATGTAATGATATATCTCAATTAACTAAAGCTATTAAATGGATAGATAATTATGAATTTAATGAAGAAGATTTTTATAAATTATTTGATAGCATATTAAAATGATTATATAATTGAAATTGCTTTGATTATTACAATATATGAGAAAATACTGAAAATATTGCAAATTCAATTGATAAATACATTCAATCTTTAAAAAATAAAAAAAGCATATAATTTTATATGCTTTTAAAATATTTTAAATTTTTTAAATCATTTAAGATTCAATCTTTTTTCCTACATTCAAACACTACAAATATATTTCTTTTATTAGAAATATCAACTAGTTTTTCTTTTAAAAATTTTATCATTTTTTTATCTCATTCCCATAAATCAAAATGTTCATCAACTTCTGTATTTTCTAAAAATCCTGATATATGAAAATAATTTGGATTCATTAAATTTATTAAATCATTTGAAAAATCTATAATATCTAATCATTGAGATAATGCAGAAGATTTAGCTTTTGCAAAATCAAAACAAAAATTTGGAGAAAATTCTTTTATTTTTTTTATTTGTTCTAAATTATATCAATAAAAAGTAACATCTCTTAAAATTGAAGATTTTTTAGGCATATTTTCAATAATAATTTTATTATTATTGAAATATTTTAATCTTTTCTTTAAAATATTTATATCATTTCATATTTCAGGATGTAATACTATTTGAAATGGATGTAAATAATCTATATAAAGTTTAACTATTTTCCAAATTTCTTCAGAATTATTGTTTGGATCAATTGGATTAAATAAGTGAGCAGAATGAGGAAGATGAAAAGATATTTTTATATTATTATCTTTAAAAATCTTGAACTTCTCTTTTTTGAATTCTTTTGGAACTATATAAAGCTCTATAAAATCAAATTTTCAATCTTTAATAGACTGTACGGCTTCACTAAATAACTCAATATTTGTAGACCATAATTTTAATCAGTATTTAATCATTTGTTTTCTCATTTAAGTTTTATATTTTTTATTATTTTTTTTGTTTCAATTGGTCATATATTTATCAAACAATCAATTATTGACAAATAAGGAAAAAATTTTTCTCTTCACTGATTATAAATTGGATGTTCAAAATCAAGATATTTTAAAGTAATTCAAGCTTTAATAAATAATTTAGAATCTAAATATTCTTTTGATCATAATGGTGATAAATATTCTTTTGAATTAAAGAATTGACAAATATTAATTAATCTACTAGTTTTTCATCATTTTATAGATAATTCAGAAGATTTTTTAAATACTGTATTAATTCATATATATTCACTTATTCATTTTATTAAAGCTATATTTAACTCACTAAGATTACTATAATTATTTACATATATAGAATTTAATAATTCTATTACTTCATTTAAAAAAGGTTTTTTTCTATAATTATTTTTTAAAATATCTAAATGTTTTTTATAAAAAAATACATCATTTATAAAAATATCTCATATATTTTTTCAATATTCTTTTTTATTAATATTTATGGATAAATAAATAAAATCAAATTTATTAGAATTTAATATTTTATTTCTAGATTGCCAACTTTGTTTTTCAAACTGAACATCATCATAAAATACAAATACATCAGCTATATCTATAGCTTTAAATAATCATATCCATGGTAAATATGTAGGTTGAGTTATATATGTTATCATTTATAGTTATTTAATATATAAATAAGGTATTGTACATCATTATCAGTTAAAGATGAATAGATAGGAATAGATACAGATGTATTTATAACTTTTTCTGCATTTACAAATTTTTCACTAGAATTAATATAATCAGATATTAATGGATATATTCATCTTCATCCCTCAATTCAATTATCAAGAAGATATTTCAATAAAAATATAGCTTTATTTTCTTTTACTCAAATTATAAATCTATAATAAATATTATTAGTTAAAACTATTCATCATTCAATTGATGATAAAACTTTAGATTTATGAAAAGAGGAAATAATAATTCTATTATAATTTATATTATTCAATAGTCTAGCTCAAAATACTAATGTAATATCTTCTATAATAGGTATTCATAAATTATATAATTCATTATATTCTGAAATATATCAAAAATTATATGGAATTATAATTAATTTAGTTTTTTGTGATACTTGATTTATAATGTGTTTTTTATCTGGATTGAAATTTCATTTTTTATAATCTAAGTAACAATCAACTAAAACAGGTTTTAATCATAGTAAAACTAATACATCTAAAATTGATTTACAAGTATAAGTAGGAATAATTACTTCAGAATTTTTAGTAATTCATAAGGCTAATATTGTTGCAATTAATGCATTACTGCAGGAATTATAAAGTAATCAATAAGGTAAAAAATTATATTTATTTTTTACTTTATTAATAAACATATTATTATACTTTTCTTTTCATATATTAACATCTGTTAATATACTTGAAACTTTTTTCATAACAGTATTATCAACATTAGTTTCTAATAATTTTATCATACTATTTTTCTACTGTTACTATATAATCATAATCTATATCTTTTGAATTATTATATGAATTAATCATAGTATCAATATTAATTTTTGTAAAATTAATAAATAATTTTTTAATATTATTCATATCAAAAAAATACATTTGCATACCATTCTCATTATATGTTCTTAATGTTTTATCATTACATTCTATTACATAATCTCATCTATTATTTATTTCTTTAGCATATTTAAATCTAGTATCTTTCTTTCCTATTAAAACAAAAATAGCTTTTCATCATATTTTCAGAAGTTAATAATTTTATATTATTACTTATAATTTTATCTGAAATTAATGATTTACAATATTTTATTCATTCTATAGAAATATCAACTCAATAAGAATTATATCATTCATCATATAAAAATTTTAAATGTCTACCTGTTCAACATCAATGATCTAAAATAGAATATTTTTTAGAATTATTTCTTGAAAAATTACTAAAAACAAATTGAATAATTCTTCCATGTGGATATTTAGGTCTAAATGTAGAATTTTTATGTAATTCTGTCCACAAATCTTTATTATTTGTCATATTTATTATATTATCAAATTATATTATATTATCAAATTGTATACTATTAAATGCTGAAATATTTAATTTACATTTTTTTCATATTATTTTATCAAAATAATATGGCTCTAATCAAGGTTTTAAAAATCTTTCTGCTCTTAATATCCTTATATTATCATTTGTAAATAACTCTCCTTCCTTTATGTCTTTTATTGCAAATATATATCTCTTATCTCACGGAAATAATGGTTTTTCTGATTCTTGTAATTCTTTCTTATATTTTCACATTATTTCTGGAAATTTTTGTTTTAATTTTTCTTTATCACTAATAGTTAATTGCTCAACTTCTCTAACTTTATCTATCATTAATTTAAGTTCTTCAGGATTTAATGCAAAAAAATGATCTGCTCAAGGTAAATTTTTATCTAAAGTAAAATGTTTTTCTATAACTGTTCATCAATTAGCTACTGACAACATAGGTACTCTTTCTGGATTAATAGTATGATCAGATAATCAACATTCTACTCATAATACATTTTTTATAGTCCATAAAAAATTAAGATTATACTCATTTTCTAGTGCAGGATAAGCACTAACACAATGTAAAACGGTTATATTATTATTTCATTCTTTTTTAATTGTATCAATTGCCTTTTCAATATCTCATAATGTAGCTAATCAATCAGACAATATTATATGTTTTCATGTTTTTGCTACTTTTTTTAATAATGGAAAATGATTATGTTCCATAGATGCTATTTTATATATAGATACATTTTCTTTTTCTAATATGTCTACTGACTCTTCATCAAATGGAGTAGCCATAAAAATAATAGATTTTTTATCACAATATTCTTTTAATTTTAGGATCCATCAATAATCTACTTCAGATTTTTTAAAAAAATCATATAAATCTAATTTCTTTCATCAATGTTCAATTACACCACAATTTTTAGGATATAATTTATCTGCTTTAAAAATTTGAAATTTAACAGCATCTGCTCAAGCTTCTTTGGCAGCATCTATTAATTTATAAGCCATATATAATGAACCATTATGATTACTTCAAGCTTCTGCAATAATAAATGTTTTTTTATTCATAGTTAAATTGTTTAATTAATAAAAGTATTCATATTTTTAGTCATAGATACTCTTTTGGAGTATATTTTTATTTATATCTTTTATATCTTTATTTAATCTCAAAAATGCAATAACTTCAACTATGTCTATTCATTTAAATTTCTTATAAAATTTATCATAAATATAACTTATAAGCTCATAATCTTTTAATGTATCTAAAGTTAATCTTGCATCAATAGAAAATTTTTCATTAATAAAATAAATATCTGTATTCAGATTATTAACAATATATGGAGTTACATGCTCTTTTTCATGTTTTTTTCAACTATTTACAGTAGCTATTTTTAAACTATTAAAAGTAAATATTTCACAATCCAATCATCTAGGATATAATCAATTTATACATATTGTTTTATAATCAAATTTATTATAATCAAAATTTTTTATTAAATTATCAATTATTTCAGGTTCAATTAAAGGACAATCACTAGTTATTCTTACTATATTATCAGATTTAAATTTTTTAGCTGCATTATAATATCTATTTAAAACATTATCACTACTTCATCTATAATATTTAACATTATTATTGATACACCATCTTTCAATAATATCATCTTCTGAATTTGTAGTAGTAGCAATAATTACATCATCAATATTTTTACATTTTTTACATCTTTCTACTACATGCCATAAAACAGGCTTTCAAGCTAAACTTAACATTACTTTTCATGGTAACCTTGTAGATCACATACGAGCCTGAATAATTATATTGGTTTTCATTATTTTATATGTTATCCTTAATTAAATTACTAATTTTCACAATTTCACTTTCTTCCAATTTATAAAAAATTGGTAAACTTAAACAAGTTTCAAAATATTTTTCACTATTTTCTAATTTTAATTGCTTGTATCAGTTATTTCTATAATAAGTATTAAAATAAATAGGAGGATAGTGTAAAGTTACTCAAAATCAATTTTCTCTTAATTTCTTTAATATATTATCTCTAATAATTTTAGTTTTAAATCTGACTACATATAAATGCCATCAACTATCTGATATATCATCATCTTTTGGTAAAATAACTCAATCAATTCAAGCTAAATACTTAGAATATAGCTTTACATTTTTTTTTCTATAAGCTATAAAATTATCTAATTTTTTAAGCTGACTAATTCATAATGCACATTGAATGTCTGTTATTCTATAATTAAAACCAAATTCTATCATGTCATTAAAACCATTTTCATCTCTAACTATTCAATGAGATCTTAATTTTAATATTTTTTCATAATACTCTTTATTATTTGTCAAAACAGCTCATCATTCTCAAGTAGTTATTGGTTTTACTGGATGAAAAGAAAATGTGGTTAAATCACTTTTTGTATTTCAAATTTTTATTCAGTTATAACTTACTCATAAAGCATGAGCAGCATCTTCTATAACTTTTAAATTGTATTTTTTTGCTATATTCCAAATTTTATTCATATTACATGGCCTTCAAGCAAAATGAACAACTGAAATAGCTTTTGTATTTTCAGTAATTAATGATTCTATTTTATTCTCATCAATATTATAATCATCCATTTTTATATCACAAAATACTGGTTTTGCTCAGCAAGCTATAATCATATTTGAAGTTGCTACAAAAGTATTTGCTGTTGTAATAACTTCATCTCACTTTCATATTCATAATGCAAGATATGCTAAATGAAGAGCTTGAGTTCAATTTCAACAAGAAATAGCAAAACCAGCTCAAGTATATTCACAAAGTTTTTTTTCAAATTTTTTAACTATAGGTCATGTTGTTAAAAAATCTGATTTTAGTACATTAATTACAGATTCAATATCCTCATTATCTAAATACTGTTTTCAATATGGGATCATAATTTATTTTATATTTTTAAATAATCTCAAAATTTTTCTATTACTTCATCTACTCATATAGTAGAATGTTCTGAAGAATAATCTCACATTGAAACATCTTCTCATTTTTCTATATATTCTTCTTTAGAAACATTTCATTTATATTCTTGTATCAATGATTGTATAAAATATCTATTTTTATACAATTTTATTCTATGTCACTCTGACTCATTTATCATTAATTCATGAATTTTTTCTCATGGTCTTAATCCTATTTTTTTTATTTCACAATCATAATTATTTACTTTTTTTATAGCTTCCATTAATACAGGAACAGTACAAGAATCTAGTTTTGGAACTATTACTTCTCATCAAATTCAATATTTAAAAGCATCAAAAATTAATTGAATTGCATTTTCTTCTGTTATAAGAAATCTTGTCATTCTTTCATCTGTTAATAAAAAATCTTCTTTATTTCTCATTTTTTCTTGTAATATTGGAACAATAGAACCAGTACTGTTTACCACATTTCCATATCTTACAGATAAAAATATTGTATCAGAGCTTCAATTACTATAGTTGCTTTCTGTCATTATTCTTTCACTTACAAATTTACATCCACCATAAGTATTTACTGGAGAACAAGATTTATCTGTAGAAATAAAAACTACTTTTTTAACTCAATTTTCATTTGCAGCCTCTACTAAATTTAAAGTTCAAATTATATTAGTTTTTACTGATTCTTCAGTATTATATTCCAATATATCAAGTCTTTTTAAAGCTGCAGCATGGATTACATAATCCACTCATTTCATAGCTTTTTTAAGTCTATCTTTATCTCTTACATTTCATATTAAATGTCTTATTATATCAGTTTTAAATTCATTTTGCATATTAAAATGTTTTACTTCATCCCTAGAATAAATTCTAATACTATGAGGATTTTGTTTTAATATTTCTCTAGTTAAAGCTTTTCATAAAAATCCTGTTCATCAGGTAATTAAAATTGTTTTTCATGTAAAATAATTATTCATATTTTTTTGTTATTAATTTAAGTTAAATAAAATTATGATTTATTTATATTAATTTTATTTTCAAATTCAAATATAAATAAATCATAATTTTTCTAATTTATTTTTATCATAAATATTTCTTCAATCAATTATATTTTTTTGTTTTACTAATTTTTCTACTTTTTCCCAATTTGGTTGTTTAAATTCATTCCAATCTGTAATTATTACAAAACAGTCTGTATTTTCTATTGTTTCATAAAAATCATTTGTATATTCTATATTTGGGTAAAAACTTTTAAAATTATTAATAGCTTCTGGATCAAAAGCCTTTATATTAGCTTTTTTTTCTAATAATTTTTCTATAACAGTAACAGCAGGAGAATATCTAATATCATCTGTATCTGGTTTAAATGCAAGACCTAAAATTCAAATAGTTTTTCATTCTAAATCTGGAACTACTTTTTCTATTTTATTAAAAATAGATTCTTTTTGTTTTTCATTAATATCTAGAGTTGAATCCAGTAATTCATTTTGTATATCATAATCCTTAAATGTTTGTGCAAATTCCATAACATCTTTTGGGAAACAAGAACCCCCAAATCAAGCTCAAGCATTTAAAAATGCCTTCTTTCAAATTCTAGAATCAAGTTTTAGTCATTCAGAAACTTTTGTAATATCTGCTCAAACTTTTTCACATAATTGAGAAAGTATATTTATAAAAGATATTTCCATTGCAAGAAATGAATTTGCTCAATATTTTATTATTTCAGCTGTATATAAATCTGTTTTTAATATTTTAGTTTCCTTAAGTGGAGAATACAATTCTTCTAATTTTTCAAGTGCTTTATTATTTTTATTATTACATCAAATAACTATTCTATCTCAATAGAAAAAATCATCTACTGCAGTTCATTCTTTTAAAAATTCAGGATTAGAAGCTATATCAAATTCTATATCAAGTCATCTTTGCTTTATTTTTCATCTTATTATTTCTTCTATCATATCTCAAGTTCCAACTGGAACAGTTGATTTTGTAACAATAATAGTATATTTACTAATATATTCTCAAATACTATTTGCAACAGCTTTTATATATTTCATATCTGCATGTCAATCTATTCAAGCAGGAGTTCAAACAGCTATAAAAATTATTTCAAAATTATTTATAGACTTTTCAACATCAGTAGTAAATTCAAGTCTTTCTTCTTTATAATTCCTTAAAACTAAATTAGATAATTTAGGTTCAAAAATTGGCATTATTCATTGCTTTAACTCATCTATTCTATTTTGATCAACATCAACACAAGATACTTTATTTCAAAGTTCTGCTAAACAAGTTCAATGAGTAAGTCAAACATAACCTGTTCATATTATTCCAATATTCATTTTTTTTAATTAATTAAATAAATTTTTTAAAATATTCTATAGTTTTTTTAAGACCTTCTTCTAATTTAATTTTTGGTTCCCGTCATAATTTTTCTTTTGCTAAACTATTATCTGCTTTTCTTTGTTTTGGATCGTCTCAA
>Ga0256829_1003433_pt1 | contig 10988 bp, 13 predicted proteins | sample 131447metaG_FD_185979 | JGI IMG/M metagenome (GOLD analysis project Ga0256829, IMG submission 185979) | Hydrothermal vent microbial communities from Lau Basin, Pacific Ocean - 131-447 | ecosystem: Environmental > Aquatic > Marine > Hydrothermal vents | place: Pacific Ocean: Lau Basin | collected... | reverse complement strand
CCGCAAAAATACAAACATTTTATCCCCATAGGTCGTCTTGATTATGCCACGGAGGGGCTTTTGCTTTTAACCGACGCTTCACGTGTAGCCACAGCTTTAATGACTTCAAACATGGAAAGAGTTTATCGTGTCAAAATTAAAGGGGATATAAATGATGATATTGAGCAGGCGATGCAAAAAGGCATGGAACTTGAAGATGCCTCATTAGGAGGACATGAGTTAAGCAATATTAAATCTATGAATTTTGCACCTTTTTTTGCATACAATATCGTGAAAAATTCACCTACATATTCTATAATTAAAATTGCAATCAGTGAAGGGAAAAACCGTGAAGTCAGACGTTTTTTTGCACATTTTAATAGAGATGTGGTGGATTTAAAACGCCTTAGTTTCGGGGGTATTGAGTTAAATAATTTACCAAGTGGAAAAGTTAGATTTCTTAGTAAAAATGAATACACCCATTTACATAAGTTTTTATCAGAATATAAAAAGGAACAAAAACAGGTTAAAAAGGGAAAAAGATGAAGACAGTGAGCTTTCCGACAAGTCATAAAACACATCTTATGGATATAAGCAAAGAGGTGCAAGAAGAGGTTGTAAAATCAGGCATAAAAGATGGTGTATGTATAATTTTTACGCCACATACGACAACAAGTGTTTTTCTATTTGAAAATCAAGATCCGGCACTAAGACGCGATTTATTAAATTCACTTAGCCGCATCGCACCTAGTGATACGCTATATCAGCATAACGGTACAAATGCCGCCGCACATCTTAAAAGTTCACGTATGGGAAATTCTGTGAGTGTGCCTGTTGCTAATGCTCATCTGTTGCTAGGAGAGTGGCAGGGAATATTTTTTGGAGAGTTTGACGGTCCAAGACAAAAGCGTGATGTTTATATAAAAGTAATAGCAGGATAAATGGACTTAACTCATCTTTTAAAGCCTAAAAAATTTGATGAGGTAGTAGGGCAGGAGCATCTAACAAGCAAGAATGCATCTTTTAGACGTCTTTGCGAAAAAAAATCATTGGGGCATATGTTTCTTTACGGACCTGCAGGTTGTGGTAAAACCTCACTTGCGCATATAGTTTCACAGACTATGGATTGTCCATTTTATCAATTTAACGCAACGTCAATCAAAACAGAAGAGTTACGAAAAGTTTTTAAAGAGTATCAAAACACTCTTGTGCGTCCTTTGATATTTATAGATGAAATTCACCGTTTGTCTAAAAATCAGCAAGAGGTTTTGCTGCCATTTATGGAGAAAAATAGTATCTTGCTCATTGGCGCATCTACGGAGAATCCATTTCTCTCGCTTACTTCGGCTATGCGTTCACGCTCTCTTTTATTTGAATTAAAAAAGATACCCGCCAAGAGTTTGAAGACTCTTTTAGATAAAGCATTATCGCATTTAAAGCTTACATGTGAAGATGATGCGCTGCAATATCTTATCGCCAGTTCAAACGGTGACGCAAGAGCTATGCTAAAACTGCTTGAGGCCGCATCATCGCTTGAAGATAATATAACTCTCAATCTTCTAAAATCGATAAGACCGTTTGCTCAAAATGACGGAAGCAGTGATGCGACTATGCATTATGATCTGATAAGCGCGCTTATCAAATCCATCAGAGGGAGTGATTGCGACGGGGGTATTTATTATCTTGCGCGACTTATAAAAGCAGGTGAATCAGCAGAGTTTATCGCAAGAAGGCTTGTGATATTAGCTAGTGAAGATATATCAAATGCAAATCCACAGGCACTAACTCTTACAACGTCAGCTATGACATCGGTATCAAAAATAGGCTATCCTGAAGCTAAAATTATTTTAGCTCAAGTTGTTGTATATTTATGCGCATCTCCAAAATCAAATAGTTCATATATAGCGTTAAACAAGGCTTTGCAGGCTATAGAAGAAGGCGTTATTTTAGATATTCCCGATAATATAAAAGATCAAAATACAAACTATCTTTATCCTCATGATTTTGGTGGATATGTAAAACAAAAATATATGTCAAAGAGATTAAAATTCTTAACATTTAAAGAGATTGGTTATGAAAAAAAGATGAAGGAATGGATGGAAGCAATTAAAAAAAATCAGTAAAGCCTTGCAGAGATTTTACTCTTAGCAAGACTTGATGTTTATAGTGCCGCTTTAGCAGATGTAACGAGAGAACTAAAAGCCTCTGCGTCATTCATCGCCATATCAGCTAGAATTTTACGGTCAAGCTCGATGCCGGCTTTTTTCAAACCATGAATAAAGTTTGAGTAGTTGATGCCGTTTAGTCTGCATGCCGCATTTATACGGATAATCCATAAACTTCTAAAATCTCTTTTTTTCTGTTTACGATCACGAAATGCATAAACCAATGAACGCTCAACTTGCTCTTTTGCTTTACGAAAATGTTTGCGACGACCACTGTAAAAACCTTTTGCCATCTTTAAGATTTTTTTGTGACGCGCTCTTCTAACTGTACCTGTTTTAACTCTTGGCATAATAAATTTCCTTTCTTTACCTCGTCTGCTTTTGGCGACGGGTGCCATCTATTTTAGTATGGACTTGCCCACTAATTTGTGGAGATTAAAATAGCTTTAAGCTATCATTGCCTTAATATTTTTTTCATCAGCTTTTGCTATAACTTTTGGTTTGTTTTGTTTACGGCGTGTTGCTGAATCCTGTTTTGTCAAAATATGGCTGCGAAATGCTGTCCCGCGTTTTACGGAACCATTTTTTTTCACTTTAAAACGCTTTACGGCGCCTTTTACCGATTTCATTTTTGGCATCTTTACTCCTTTGTAAAATTCCAAAGTCGCTAAAAAGAGACTTTTGAGTCGCGATTATATCTTTATTTATATAAAATACAGATGAATCAATACTTAATTAAGCTAGCTTTTCTTTTTTGCATCCGGTATTTATCTTAAAAATCATATAAAGAGGACAGATGCCAACAGCGGCGGTTGTAAGAGGGATTAGTCCAAGCATCCCCCAAAAATTTTGATGATATATGCCAACTCCCATAATAACATATGAGAGAACTACTCTTATAAACTTGTCTAGTTTACCGATATTGCACATTTTTATTCCTTGAGTTTTTTTTAAGTTATCATATTATAACAAAAAATATTTGATATTTCTGTGATTTTTAGATATATCTTTAAGCGTTTTTTGATTACTATTGCCTTTAAAAAGGATGAAGATATGGAATTTAAGATTACGAACGGGATGATGGGTGTCAGACCGCCGGTTACAAAACCACATCCCGGGTTTTTGCATGAGATGGGCGAAGAGGGCATCAGAGAGCTTGTTGATGAGCATTACGAACTGATACGAAACAGTGATATAGCTTTTTTGTTTCCTGTGAACGATGAAGAGGATTTTGAACAGGCTAAAAAAAATGCGGCAGATTTTTTTATACAAATTTGTGGCGGTCATCCCTATTTTAACGATAACAGAGGTGAGCCGAGAATGGTTGGACGCCATGCACCGTTTCGCATAGATCAGCATGCAAGAAAAAGATGGCTTGAGCTTTATGCGCAGCTTTTACCTCAACTAGAAGATAAAGGAGTAAAAAAAGAGTATATAGAATCTTTTTGGAACTATCTGGATATCTTTTCTATTTGGATGGTAAATACAAAATAAAGTCGGGTATATGTCATGCTTTTTTAAATATCCAAAAACTCTCTGTTTCTGTTTTTAAAAACAGCTGCTTTAGTGTAGCCCGTGTCTTTTGCCAACTTGACAATTTCGGCATCAAACATGCCTACTTGAGAGGGTTTATGAGCATCTGAAGCAAAAGTTATGGGGATATCAAGCTCATAAGCCTGCTCTAAAAGCTCTTTTGAGGGGTATGGCTGAGCGATAGGCTTTCTTAGTCCCGACATATTTATCTCTAAAACCATATCTGCTTTTTTTATCGCTTTAAGAGCATCTGCAGCAATTAAGCGGATATCTTTTTTAGGTAGAAATTTAAACACTTTGATTAGGTCTAGATGTCCTACTATATCAAACCGCCCAAGCTCAGCCATCTGTTTTATGGTGTCAAAATATTGCTGCCAGATCAGATCAATATCTTGATCCTCGTACTGTCCTATAAATTCTGGATTGTCAAACCCCCATTTGTTTAAAAAGTGAACAGACCCTATGAGATAATCAACATCGGCTTTTAATACTCTTTCATCCATATGATCTTGAAGATAATCAACCTCATAGCCCAATAAAATCTCAATTTGATCTTTGTATTTCTCTTTGGCGCTTTTAACTTTTGCTTCATATAGGCTCATTTGATCAAAATTCATGCGGTATTTTGGATCAAAGTCCATAGGCGCGTGGTCGCTAAAGCCAAAATACTTTATCCCCTTAGCTATAGCTGCTTGTATATACTCATCCATGCTGCCTTGGGCATGATGGCAAAGTGGCGTATGGTTATGTAAATCTGCTAACATTTTTTTCATTCTCTTTATTTTTAAAGTTTATCTCGCTATTATTATACAATAGTCTTAATAAATATATTTTGGAGTGGTTTATGACACAAGAAGAATTAGATGCCTTAATGAATGAAGGTATAGAAGATATTTCTGACGAGAGTAAAGAGGAGGATGCCAAAAGCGTCCCTCAAGAAGATAGCAAAAAAGAGAAATCAGCTGAGAACTTTAAGATAGATTCTTCATCTAGCTGGCCTCCGCCGCCGCCTGATGATGACCATAAAGTTGTACATCAACTAGATGACGTAACGAAAGAGAGTGAAGAGAAAGCTACAGAGATATTTGATATTATAGAAAATATAAGCAATGCTTTAATGGAGCAGGAGAATTCATTAGATCTCTGCGATAAGACGTTAAAGCAAAATATAAGTATCTTTGGTGCAATGGCTGAGAAATTTCCGGATATTAAAACATTTATACATGCAAAAGAGGATAATGAAACAGCACTTGTCAAAAACCAAGAACTGCTAAGTGTCATTCAAGAAAGCGGCGATAATCTTATGAATGTTATGGATATTATGCAGTATCAAGATATACATCGTCAAAAAATCGAGCGTGTTATAAATGTCATGAGAGCACTGTCAAACTATATGAACGCACTTTTTGCAGGCAAGATAGATGATGATAAGCGCGTGAGCTCAGCTGTTCATATCACAGGAGATACACAGACTGAAGATGTGGTAAATGCAGACGATATTGAAGCATTACTTGCACAATTTGGTTCAAACGGCTAAAATTTTAAAAAAAATATGCTTACATGTAAGCATAAAAAAATGAGATTAAAATATATGCAAAAAGTAGAATTACTTTCACCGGCCGGAAATTTACAAAAGCTTCGCATTGCTATAGATTACGGAGCTGATGCCGTTTATGGCGGTGTAAGCCATTTTTCACTTCGTATTCGCTCAGGCAAAGAGTTTACATTTGAGGACTTTAAAGAAGGCATTGAGTATGCCCATGTAAGAGGCAAAAAAGTGTATGCTACGATTAATGGGTTCCCGTTTAATTCCCAACTCTCCCTTTTAAAAAAACATATTCTTAAAATGGCGGAACTCTCTCCTGATGCTATTATCGTAGCTACTCCGGGAGTGTTGAAGTTATGCCATGAGCTGGCACCGCAGATACCGCTTCATCTCTCTACTCAGGCTAATGTTTTGAATGTTCTTGATGCAAAAGTGTATTATGATATGGGAGCTAGACGCATTATTGCCGCGCGTGAGATATCTTTAAAAGATTTGTGCGAGATTAAAAAAGAGCTTCCTGATTTAGAGTTGGAGGTATTTGTTCACGGCTCTATGTGTTTTGCATACAGCGGCAGATGCCTTATATCCACGCTTCAAAGCGGACGGGTTCCAAATCGTGGAAGCTGTGCAAATGATTGCAGGTTTGCTTATGAGCTTTACGCGGCCAACCCCGAGACGGGAACACTTTTTAGGCTTGAAGAGGATCCGGGAATAGGCACATATATCATGAATTCAAAAGACTTAAACCTGTCTTTACATGTAAAAGAGATTATCGAAGCGGGATGTGTTAATTCTTTGAAGATAGAAGGACGCACAAAAACTGATTATTATGCGGCAGTGACGGCAAAAGCGTACAGAATGGCTATTGATGATTATTATGACAATCTTTACAGACCGGATATCTATGGATATGAACTACAATCTTTACAAAACAGAGGATATACCGATGCATATCTTGTGAACCGTCCGTTTGAAAAACATGATACTCAGAGTCTGGACTTTACCATGCAGATGGGGACGCATCAAGTAAGCGGTATGGTGATGCAAAACGGCGAATATTTTATGTGCAAATATAAAATCTTGCCAAATGATGAGCTTGAGTTATTGTTGCCTGAGAGTGCTAATGTGCAGGAGATTGAAAATGATATAGGAGTTGTTTACGAAAAAGAGGGCAGATGGTTTGTACGGCTTAAAAAACTAATCGCAGAAAATAAAAAAGAGTGGGCTGAGGTTCACAGCGGAAATCTAAACCCCATTAAGCTGCCTATACCAATGCCCGCATATACATTTTTAAGAGTACCAGCTAAAGCCGGAGTCTTTGTAAAACAATAACCAAACAAAAGGAAAAAAATGAAATTTGTCTCTATAATTATAGGCAGTAAGAGTGATTATGAGGTTATGAAATCGTGCGCTGAGACCTTTGAAGCGTTTGGCGTTAGCTATGAGCTTATTATTAGTTCCGCTCACCGCTCTCCTGAGAGAACCAAAGATTATGTACTAAGTGCTGAGAAAAAAGGTGCTCAGGTTTTTATAGCCGCAGCGGGTATGGCGGCTCATTTAGCCGGCGTGCTTGCTTCTAAAACCGTAAAACCTATTATCGGGGTGCCTATGAGTGCATCAGCATTAAGTGGGATAGATGCTCTGCTCTCAACTGTTCAAATGCCCGCAGGCATGCCTGTTGCCACGGTTGCCATAGGAAAAGCGGGGGCTATCAATTCTGCTTATTTGGCTATGCAGATTTTAGCGCTTGATAATACAGAGCTTGCCATAAAGCTTCGTGAAGACCGTATAGCAAAAGCTAAAAAGGTTGAGATGGATTCGTTAGAGATTGAAACGATTTTAAAGGATAATTAATATGCAGTGGATGAGTATTGATGAGTATGCCAATTTGACGGGTCTGGATACGATATCTGTTGATGAGTTGATAAACAGGGGTAAATTGACCATAAAAAAAGAAGACGGGAAAATCTATATAGACCCTTCAAAAGGTGCCAGCGAGCTTGTTCCTATGCAATTAAAAGAGATGAGTATGCAAACAACGGGCGAGGCTATCGTATCTACACAGTTTGTAGAAAAGACTATCGGCACGATTATGAATCTGCATGAAAAAGTCTTAGACGCAAAAGATGAAACCATTCAGTCCGTTAAAAATGAAAATCTGTTTTTAAAAGAGGCTCTTGCTTCGCTGCAAGAGTTGTATGAAGAGGATCGAAAAACCATAGATACATTAACTACTCAGCTAAAGATATCTCAAGAAGAGGTTGAATTTTTACGCAGAAAATATAAACTTATGTGGGGTAAGGTTGTTGAAAATTATGCAACTGACAAGTAGGCATAATCTGTAAAATGGTATAATAACCACCGCAGATAACTGTTTTGTACCATCTGTCAAACAGATACTTTAAATTTAGAGGCCATTTATGATTACGTTTAGCGAGATATTATTAAAATTACAACAATATTGGATGAGTGAGGGTTGCAATATCGTACAGCCTTATGATATTGCTGCTGGAGCAGGGACTTTTCATCCTGCTACTTTTTTACGTTCACTTGATTGTACACCTTGGTCTGTTGCGTATGTCGCACCGTCACGTCGCCCGACTGACGGTCGTTATGGCGAAAATCCAAACCGATTAGGGAGCTATTATCAGTTTCAAACGCTCATTAAACCCAGTCCGGACAATATTCAGGAGTTATATCTAAAGAGCCTTGAGTATTTAGGATTAAATCTTGCAGACCATGATATACGTTTTGTAGAGGATAACTGGGAATCTCCGACGCTTGGCTCATGGGGTTTGGGTTGGGAGGTCTGGCTAAACGGCATGGAAGTAACGCAGTTTACATATTTTCAGCAAGTAGGCGGTATCGCATGCGAGCCGGTAGCAGTTGAGATAACTTATGGAACAGAACGGCTTGCTATGTATCTTCAAGGTGTTGACAGTGTTTTTGATATAGTATGGGGACAAAACAGCCACGGAAGAACTCTTTATAGAGATATCCACAAAGAAAGTGAGATAGAGTTTAGCAAATACAACTTTGAAACAGTAGATACTAAAATGCTTTTTGCAGATTTTGAAGCAAAATCAAAAGAGTGCAAAAAAACACTAAAGGCGGGTCTGCCTTTACCTGCTTATGATTTATGTATGCTGGCTTCACACACTTTTAATACTCTCGATGCGGCAAAAGCAATCAGCCAGACAGAACGACAAAACTATATATTAAAGATAAGAGAACTCTCACGAGGATGTGCCGAGCTTTATAAAGAGCAGGAGAGCCAAAGAGCACAAAGAGTTAAAACGTAGATATGCAGGATAAATATTGACTCAGACGCTAATAGGTCAGATAGAGGGCATTCTTTTTGAAGAGGATGGATTTTTTATCGCCCGTTTAAAAAGTTCTGAGAAAATTAGCGGAACCTATTATGAGAGTGATGTAAGGCATCTAAAAGGAGCTGCCGTCACTTTAAAAGGCGAATGGCAGGAGCATAAAAAATATGGCAGCACTTTTAAATTTACCTCTTTACATGTAAACCAAGATGAGCTTTTTTTCTTTTTAAACCGTATAGTAAAGGGTTTTACAAAAAAATTATCAGCAGAGCTTATAGAGACTTTCGGGCATGAAGGTCTTATTGATATACTAGACAATGATATAAAAAGACTCTTAGAGTTTAAAGGCATTAAAGATAAACGTCTTAAAAAAATTCAAACTTCATGGAAGAAATTTCGCTCAATGCGCAAGCTTGGGGAATTTTTAAGCCCATATAGCGTAAGCGGTGAGCTTTTGACAACAATTGCCACAGCGATGAGGGATATTGAGCAACCCTCTTTAAAGATCAAAGATAATCCCTATATCTTAACTAAAATAAACGGTATAGGCTTTAAAAGAGCAGATGAATTGGCACTTAAAATGGGCATGAAAAAAGATGCCGACATACGAATAAAAAGCGCTATGGATTATCTGCTTTTAAATCACTGCCAACAGCAGGGGAACAGTTGCGTTGACAAACAAACACTTTTTTTACTGCTTGATGAGCTTTTAGAAACTGATAACCAAGAGGTGCTGTATGAGACAGCTTTGGTTGAAAGAGTCAGTGAGTGTAGTATCGTGCCTATGAAAAACAACCGCCTTTCACCGTCAAAACTCTATGATGCCGAAAAGTTTTTACATGATGATTTTCTTCGCCGTTCGAAGTTAAAATTTGATCCCTTAGTGCCGGATATCGAAGAGTTTTTTAAAAGTGGTGATTTGGTGCTGGGGCAACAGCAAAAAGAAGCGGTTTCTATCATCAACAACGGTGCCGGGATACTGCTTCTTGTGGGTTACGCGGGAACAGGGAAAAGCACAACCTCAAAAACAATTTTAAATCTTTTAAATACGCGGTATGAGAAAAATGAGATAATGACCTGCGCGCTAAGCGGCATAGCGTCACAGCGCATAGCAGAGACGACCGGATACACAAGTTCAACTATACAATCTTTACTTGTCAGATACGAGCAAGAAGATGAATTTCCTTTTTTTGTTTTGCTCATAGATGAAGCCTCTATGATAAACTCTTTACTGTTTGCCAGACTGATAAAAAAGCTTAAAAAAGATTGTATTTTAATCATCGTCGGAGATGATGCTCAGCTTCCGCCCATCGGAGCGGGAAATGTGCTTAGTGATGTTTTGTGCTTAAATCTTGTGCCGATTGCAAAATTGACAAAGATATACAGACAAAGTGAGGAGCAGGCCATAGCACTCATAGCAAATGATATCCGTCAGGCAAATGTTCCTGATTTTAGGCGGGAATATGATGATTTTATCTTTATAGATATCTCCATACAAAATTATTATGCACAAAAAAATCTACTCTCAAAAGAGGAGTTCTCACAACTAAGGGAACAAAATTCAAGCGATATCTTAGCCGTTATGATGCAAGAAGCTGTTAAAGTCATACCAAAAGCAAGATTACGGTTAAAAAATAAAGAGATAAGTTCATATCTTAATTATTTTCAAGTTATCACTCCTATGAAAGGCGGGATTTTGGGCGCTTCTAATCTTAATAAAGTGCTACAGGAGTATTTTAATCCAAATCCGAAAAAGAGCATCAAAAAAGGCGGAAGCGAATTTCGGTTAATGGATAAAGTGGTACATATAAAAAATGAAAATATGCCGACATGGAGTGCTGAGGATTTTAAAGAGCAAGAAGATTCAAGCCAAAAGCGGGTGTTTAACGGTATGATAGGATTACTTTTTCGCATAGATGAAGAGGATGAGCATGCTTTTATATTTTATCCAAATGAAAATATGATTGTTTTGTACGAATTTGAACAGCTAAAATCGCATCTATCGCTCTCATACGCCTTGACCATTCATAAAGTGCAGGGTCAGGAGTATGATATAGTCGTTATCCCTATCACTTTTTCACATTTTGTTATGCACAATACTAAGCTGATATACACGGCTATCACAAGAGCTAAACACAGATGTATCTTGGTGGGTGAGAGCGCGGCTTTTGAGTCGGCATGCAAAAGAATAGGCACGACAAAACGCGACACTGTACTTTTAGAACTTTAAATGGTAAAATTTCATTTTCGCTTACTCCTTATCGCTTAACTGGATAAAGCAGTCCCCTCCTAAGGGATAGCTCGTGGTTCGAGTCCACGTAGGGAGACCACTGCTTGATTTAATACAATAAATGTATTTTAACCTCTAAAATACGAACTTTAAAGCACTTCTTTAGTCTAGCGCAATATAATCTATAATTTAGTAATTGCTAAAAATAA
>Ga0256829_1003432_pt1 | contig 10990 bp, 9 predicted proteins | sample 131447metaG_FD_185979 | JGI IMG/M metagenome (GOLD analysis project Ga0256829, IMG submission 185979) | Hydrothermal vent microbial communities from Lau Basin, Pacific Ocean - 131-447 | ecosystem: Environmental > Aquatic > Marine > Hydrothermal vents | place: Pacific Ocean: Lau Basin | collected... | reverse complement strand
TATTCAAAAAAATTTGCATAGATATAGCACAACTAAAAAGTCCGCAACAATTATATCAAAATATATTCTTACTTAACTAATAAATATTCCTACTTTTTGAGACTAAATCAAAATTTTACGGAATATATAAGTAGAGGGGAAGAATATCTTCGCTTTCCCTAATCTTCTTTATTTCACACCAACATCTCACTTATCACTGTGAAATATCCAAAGGAATACCTATGCAAAAAATTATGCATTCTACAACACACCCTTTTAGTTGTCAAACAAACCGCCAATAGAAACAATCTCCCAACGACTAAAAAGCAGCTAGAAAAAAATACAAAAGCTTTTACATGGAGAATCTTACCAAAAATCCTCAAAAGGTCAAAAACTTCTTTCAGGCTGAATCTGTAAGGTATGCAGCTTGATGAATCTTGTTTTTTGGTGGAGTAATAATTAATTTTTTTTTGGGGGGGGGAAGAATTATGGCTTAGTTTTGAATTTCTACACTATAATACTGCAATGAAAAAAAACAATGAATTGAGCAAACCCTATAGCGTTGTAAGCGACCGACTTCTCAGCTTCTCTTTTCCCTCTTTTGAAGAGCTGGAAGCGTTTGGCAAAAACTGGTCGTTCTACTCCCGGTATCGGTTTGGAGTAGGTGAGTTCTCCGGTCGATTCGATATTTGCCAACATCCGGACTATCAGTTGGCACAAACCTTCTACAACGATGGACTGATGTTCAGTGGTTTCGCACCCCAGAACTGCATAAGCCTGGTCCAGTGTACCAGGAAGAGAGGCTCCCTCACGGCCAACAGGAACATATTGGAGGAAAATGAAATCATCATCATAGATGACAAGAAGGCGTATGAGATTATATTTAACGATATTTCCAAATTCAATGTACTCTCTTTAAAAAAAGAGCTCATTGAAGAGAAGTATTTCTATCTTCTGAAAATGATCGGCAGGGTCTATATCGACGAAGAGGGGCACTTCAAAGCGTTTTTCAACGATATCTTCAACAGTGACCGTGCCAAGAGAGACGAAAGGTCTTGCAAGGATGAAACGATAGCGCTCAAGATGTTCCATGCACTCGACAAGCTTGACCTTCTCTCCAAGGAACCTGTGAAGAAACGATTGACAAAGAAGGAGTCTCTGCTTTTTGACATTCGTGCCTATATCCTTTCCAATTTGCAGTTTGAGTTGAGCATCAAAGAGCTCAGCAACCGGTTTAACATCAGTGAGCGTGCATTACAGTATGGGTTTCAAAAAATCTTTGGCATCACTCCCAAAAGGTTCATCAAAACGCTGCGTCTGAATGAAGTACACAAAGAGATACTCAAAACCAAAGGTGAGGTAAAGATCAGCCAAGTGGCTATCAAGTGGGGATTTGAAAACTTTGGAAGATTTTCTCATGAGTATCAAAAGATATATGGCCTATTGCCAAGTGAGGAGAGAAAACGACTTTCCAAGTAAGAATATTCAGATATTTTTCCGCATCGCATTCACTGATATCTGTCGACAACGCCGCACACTATCCAAAAACAAATTTTTCCTGATATAATTCCCAAAATCAAAAATAGGAAATCACTACCAATGAAAAAAACACTGCTTTTTGGAAAAATGCTTCTACCTCTTCTGATGGGAACGTTGTTACAAGCTTCACCGGCATCAGAAACAGAAAAAGATGCGCTCAGGAGACTCCCTTCGCACTACAACATGATCGTTGCCTATTACGGTCGTCCCCACGTAAAAACAATGGGGATTCTCGGAGAGTACCCCATCGATACCGTTATACAAAAGGTCAAAGCCAGAGCCAAACAGTATGAAGAGGCTTTGGGCAACGGAGAGCATGTCACTCCCGGATTTGATCTCATCTATGAGATGGCAACCACTTCACCGGGCAAAGACGGCAAATATGTCATTATGCTGAGCGAGAAGAAGCTGATGGAGTACATTCATGCTGCACAGGCGAACAACATGGTTCTTTTCATCGACGTACAGCTTGGCAAAAAGAGTCCTGCACAGGCGGTAAAACCCCTGCTGAAATACCTGAAATACAAAAATGTACATATCGCAGTCGACCCGGAATTCTCGGTAGACAACCTCAGTGTACGTCCGGGCAGGAGAATAGGCTCCATTACCGGACCGCAGATCAATGCAGTGCAGGACCTGATGTCCGCCTATCTCAGAGAGAGCCATATCGAAGAGGACAAAATTCTGCTTGTCCATATGTTCACAGAAAACATGGTCACGAACAAAAAAGCTATCAGATACACAAAAAAGATACACCTGGCGATGCATCTGGACGGACACGGCTCACCCGCCCTCAAGATAAAAATCTATAACGGTCTCTATACCAAAGCGAGAGCAGCGAAAGTCGTCGGAGGCTTTAAAGTCTTTCTCAAAGCGGACCGCCCCGTCATGACACCAAGGCAGGTACTCGGGCTTGAACCCGTCGGAAAAAGCAGGGTGAAAGATATGCCCAAAATCATTACCTATCAATAGTATAGCTGCGAACATACGCAATGACTCTCAAGCCTTTTCTATTTCATAGAAGATTCGCTCATGAGACAGTAGGTATCGTACCTCTATTTTCTCCGACGATAGCTCAATGCTTCGAGCATATCGCGTTTTTCGATCTGCGCATGCCCCTCGATGTCGGCGATGGTGCGTGCCACCTTTTTGATGGAGGCGATGCTTCGGTGGGAGAGGGCAAACTTCTCGACAGCGCTTTGAAGGATCTTTCGCGCATCATCACGTAATATACAGTAGCGCTCTATCTCCTCTTCACTCAATTTGCCGTTGAGGTGCCGTTGCCCTCTTTGCTTTTGGCGGACAAAGGCTTGCAGTACCGCTTCGTGCATCACTTCTGAAGTGACGCCGCTCTTGTCGCTCTGCGTCACCTCCTGCATCACGACAAAGAGGTCGATACGGTCCAGGAAAGGGTCTGAGAGCCTGCTCTGATAGCGTTTTATCTCTACCTCCGAACAGCGGCAGACTTTAGCCGGATTCTTCGAGAGGAGATTGCCGCAGGGGCAGGGATTCTGTGCGGCAACAAACATGATGTCCGCTTCGTACTCCACCTTGGCGTTTACACGCGAAATGAGTACCCTGCGATCCTGCAGCGGCTCACGCATCGCTTCGAGCACCTGCCTGGAGAAGTGCGGTACTTCATCGAAAAAGAGCAGCCCGTGGTGCGCCAGTGCCACTTCGCCGATTTTAGCCGTGCCCGAACCGCCACCGAAGATGGAAGCCGATGTCGCCGTATGGTGCGGTGACCTGAAAGGTCTCTTGGGCGCGAATGTCGGTGTCTGACCGTCCAGAAACTGGTGCTTTGCTATACCAAGCAGCTCCGTCTCACTCACAGGTGGCAGAATGTCACACAGCCGCTTGGCGATCATACTCTTGCCGCATCCGGGATTGCCTTCCATAAAGAGATTGTGCATCCCCGCTGCGGCAATGAGTGCGGCACGTTTTGCGACCATCTGCCCCTTGACGTCGGCAAAATCTACTGTATACGTGGTGTCGTAATAGTAGGGCACGCCGTCAACCTCCACGCTTTTGGCTTTGTAGTCAAACTGTGTCGTCTCCGCCTCAAGGCTGCCGTTTTGCATCACTCCTATAGCTTCACTGAGTGTTTCGACCGGAATAAACGCCACACCGGAGATGTGTCTGAGTGACGCCATCGCCTCTCTGGGAACGATGGCCTTTTTGATGCGTTCTTGTTGTTTAAGTGAAAGAATGAGCGGGAAGAGCATCGAAGAGCTCTTGATACGCCCGTCCAACCCCAGTTCTCCAAAGACGTAGAGCTCCGGTTCGTCAAACGCCTTTTTGTTCAGTGCTATCAGCAGCGCAAGGGGCAGATCGAAGTGGCTGCCGGACTTCTTCAGCTCCGAGGGTGCAAGCCCAATGGTTATCTTCAGCGGAGGAAAGACAAAGTCGTTGGTCAACAGTGCGGACTTGACCCGCTCCTTTGCCTCCTGAATATCAGAACTGGCAAGCCCCACCACTGCAAAGCCCGGCAAACCTTTTGTGAAGGTCGCTTCCACCTCCACCACCTGTGCGTTGACACCCTCCAGCGTGGCGCACAGCAGCCGGTTGACAATCGACCCCTCTTTGGGCTTCTGCTTTACCTTGACCCGTTTTGTCTGTCTGTTTTTCTCTTTCGCATTCATACCGTTATTATGCAAAATGGAAAAAGGGGATGTTAAAAATATGTCATATTGTCATATTTTAGAGGTATTTGGAAGGTTGATTGTAAAAGTTGGCAGCGTATAGTTGTACGCCGCCCAATCTGTGGTTATGAAGCTTTCTTGCGTTTTTTCCACTCTTTTTCAAACTTTTTGCGTTTGATAAAAGAGAGTTTCTCTATGAAGACGTGCCCTTCAAGGTGGTCGATCTCATGCTGCATTGCGATGGCAAGGAAGTCATCATCTTCGATGACGTGCTTATTACCGTGGCGGTCGAAATATTCGACCTTGACATGTTTGGCGCGCTCTACCTCTTCGTAGATACCCGGAACCGAAAGGCACCCCTCCTGAAACTTGGTGGAGCCGTCCTTTTCGACAATGACAGGATTGATCATCTCGAGTGTATTTTCGCGCGGCTGCTCATCTTCCTCTTCGGGAATATCTTCAAGCGGGATATTGATGATGAGTACACGCTTGTCGACACCCACCTGAATGGCCGCAAGACCCACACCGTTCTTGGCACGCATCGTGTCGTACATATCGTCGAGCAGGGTGTGAAGCTCTGCATCAAAAGCTTCCACCGGTTTGGAGACCTGCTTCAGACGCTTATCGGGATAGACAACGATCTCTCTGACCATACTCTGCCTCCGATCTATATAAAGCTTTTGGTCAATACCTGATCGATCAGGCCATATTCGACTGCCTCTTTGGCAGACATGAAATTGTCTCTGTCGGTATCTTTTTCGATCTGCTTGACCTTTTTGCCGGTCTTCTCGGCCAGAATATGGTTGAGGGTATCTTTGAGACGTTTGATCTCTTCGGCCTGAATGAGAATATCCGTCGCCTGACCCTGCGCACCACCAAGGGGCTGGTGGATCATAATGCGGGCGTTTGGAAGCGCATAACGCTTACCCTCGGTTCCTGAAGCCAGCAGGAATGCACCCATCGATGCCGCCTGACCGATACAGATGGTGACGATATCGGGCTTGATGTAGTTCATCGTATCGAAGATGGAGAAGCCGCTGGTGATCACACCGCCCGGGGAGTTGATGTAGAAGTAGATATCCTTGTCGGGATCCTGCGCTTCAAGAAAGAGCAGCTGTGCGACAATCGAAGAAGCCACGGCATCGTTGATCTCACCGCTTAGCATAATGATGCGGTCTTTGAGGAGTCTGGAATAGATATCGTAACTGCGTTCGCCTCTTCCGGTCTGTTCTACTACGTAAGGGATGTAACTCATTGGTTTGCCTTTATATGGATGGAATCAAAGTGATTTAATATGTAAAGAATATACAAAAAAAAGATTAATGGGAAGCGGCGGCCGGTTAACGGCCTGCCGGCAGGCTTACTTCTCGTCGAATCCGAGGAGTTTGCCGAAGAGTTTGTCTTCGATCATTCCCATCTTCACTGCAGGAAGGAGGTTATTCTCCTGGTAGTACTTGATGATTGCCTGAGGGTCCTGACCGCTCATCATCGCTTCGTAGTAGATCGCCTGTGAAACTTCCTGGTCATCAACAGTCACACCCAGCTCTTTTGCCAGTGCATCGACAATGAAGGTCGCTTTGACAGATTTCTCTGCATCTTCTCTCACTTCCTCACGCAGATCCTCTACCTTTTCAGGATTCTCCTGATAGGTTTTGAGCTCCTCTTCGCTCATCTCTCTTGCTTTGGCATTGATCTTCTGGTCGATCTCCTGATCAACGATATTGTTCGGCAGTGCGAAGTCGAACGCCTCAACCAGCGCTTCTACCAGCTTCGGCTTGAGCTCTTCCTGGTAGAGTTTGGAGAGTTTTTCGTTGACAACCTGGTCTTTGAGTCTCTCTTTGAGTGTCTCTACGGTCGCTTTTTCGTCATTGAGGAGTTTCTGTGCAAGCTCGTCGTTGATCTCGGCAGGTACCTGCTCCTGAATCTCGTGAAGCTTCACTTTGAATGTCACCTCTTTGCCTGCAAGCTCTTTTGACTGATACTCTTCGGGGAAAGTGACCTTAATCTCTTTCTCTTCGTCATACTTCATGCCGATAATCTGCTCTTCAAAGCCCGGAATGAACTGTCCCGAACCGATCTTGAGTGCGAACTTCTCCGCTTTTCCTCCCTCGAAGGGCTCTCCGTCGAGGAAACCTTCGAAGTCGATAATGACCGTATCACCGTCTCTGACCATACGCTTGCGCTTGATCTTCTCAAGGGTTCCCTGCTGCTGTGCGATCTCTTCGAGTTTCGCCTCAACTTCCTCTTCTGTCGCTTCAGGCTTTTCAAAAGAAGGTACCGCTTTTTCGTACCCTTTGGTATCGACTGCAGGTCTCAGAGAGATCTCGAGCTCCACATCGATCTTGCCGTCTTTCTTGTCGTACTTCTTGAAGCTTGGCTCACCGATGATGTCAGCCTTGTCGATACCTGCCTGGGAGACACCGAGGTCGATCAGCGCTTTGAGTGCATCCGCTTCGGCATCCTGCTGCAGTTTGTCACCGTGCAGTTTTTTCACGACAGCCGGCGGTACCTTGCCTTTTCTGAAACCGTCTACTTTCATCTGCTTGCCTGCTTCTCTGGCAAGTCTGTCAACGTTCGTATCGACTACGCTCTGCTCGATCTCGCCGTTTACCGATACGTTTGCATCGTCAATCTTCTTTACTTCAACTTTCACAGTTATCCTTTTTACATTAAATAAAATTGGGTGATTTTATCGAAACTTTGATAAAAAACCTATTTTGCGTTCTTCTTATCTCTCTGAACACGCTTTCGCATCGCTGGATCAAGGTGCTTCTTTCTGATACGGATGCTCTCAGGCGTGATCTCGATGAGTTCATCATCTTCGATCCACTCCATCGCGATCTCCAGAGACATATCTCTTGGCGGTACCAGTTTGATGGCATCGTCCGCACCCGAAGTACGCATGTTTGTCAGCTGTTTCCCCTTGAGCGGGTTGACCTCGAGATCTCCGGGACGTGCCGATTCACCGATGACCATACCGTTGTAGACTTTGTCCTGCGGCTTGATAAACAGCGTTCCACGCGCCTGGAGGTTGAAAATGGAGAATGCAACTGCCTCTCCGTCATCCATGGAGATGAGTGCACCCGGCGTACGGCTGACAACAACACCGCTGTAGGGTCTGTATTCGAGGAAAGAGTGGTTCATGATCCCTTCACCCTTGGTATCGGTCAGAAACTCCGAACGGAACCCGATAAGCCCGCGTGCAGGAATTTCAAACTCGATACGCACCGTACCGTCAGGCATCGGTGTGAGGCTTGTCATCTCCGCTTTACGCTTTCCGAGCTTCTCGATGGCAACACCCTGGAACTCTTCTGGAACATCAACAACAAGATGTTCGAACGGCTCCATCTTCACGCCGTTTTCCTCTTTGACGACAACTTCGGGACGAGCAAGCAGGAATTCGAACCCTTCTCGTCTCATATTCTCTGCCAGAATACCGATCTGCAGTTCACCACGGCCGGAGACTTTGAAAGAGGCATCTCCCATCGGCTCCATACGCATGGCGATGTTGGTCTCCATCTCTTTTTCAAGACGCTCCCGGATCTTGTTGGAGGTGACGTGCTTGCCTTCAGTTCCTGCCAGAGGGCCGTCGTTTACCGACATGATGACAGAGAGAGTCGGCTCTTCGACATGCATCGGATCAAGCGCTACGGGATTGTTCGGATCACAGATGGAGTCACCCACATCGATGTCGGAGAATCCCGCAATCGCAACAATGTCACCTGCTTCGGCCTCATCGATCTCGACACGGTCGAGTCCCTTGAATCCGATCAGTTTGCTGACACGTGATTTGACTTTTTCGCCGTCAGCCTTGACCAGCATATACTCATCACCTTTTTTTACCTTGCCGTTGAAGATACGGGTAATCCCGATACGTCCGACAAAGTTGTCACTGTCGAGTGTAAAGACCTGTGCCTGCGTATCGTTGTCCGGTGATCCTTCAGGGTAGGGGACCTTCTCCAAAATCGCTTCAAAGAGCGGTGTCATGTCTTTGTTTTCATCTTCGAGATTCCACTTGGCATACCCGTCACGCGCTGCCGCGTAGAGCACCGGGAACTCGAGCTGATCTTCGTTTGCATCGAGTGCAACGAGCAGGTCGAACATCTCGTCAAGTACACGGTCCGGCTCCGCACCGTCTTTGTCGATCTTGTTGATGACGACAACGGGAATGAGCCCAAGCTCGATTGCCTTTTTGAGTACGAATTTGGTCTGGGGCATAACCCCTTCCTGTGCATCGACAAGCATCAACACGCCGTCTACCATCTTCAGAACACGCTCTACCTCACCACCGAAGTCGGCGTGGCCCGGAGTGTCGATGATGTTGATCTTGTGGTCGCCGTAAGTGATGGCGGTGTTCTTGGAGAGAATAGTGATCCCTCTCTCTTTTTCGATGTCATTGCTGTCCATGACACGCTCGTCTACCTGCTGGTGTGCAGCGAAGGTACCTGATTGCTGAAGAAGTTCGTCTACCAGTGTGGTCTTGCCGTGGTCGACGTGTGCGATAACAGCGATGTTTTTGATTTTTTGCATGAAAATTCCTATCGTAACAAGGGCACGTAGCCCTCTAATTTTCGCGCATTATATCCAAAACTTACTATATTTGGGATTTAGAGTGAAAGTCCGTAGAGTTCGTGGTAGGTCTTCATCGCATAACGGTCGGTCATGGCGGCAAGATAGTCGGCAACTACCCGATGCGGACTGCGTACCTCAAAAAGTGCTTTCTGATGGGACGGGAGAAGATCATGGTCCTCACTGAATGCCCTGTAGAGCCCCTTGATGCACTGTTTCCCCGCATGCATCTTCCGTACGATCTTCTCATGCTTGTAGAGCTTTTTGAAGAGCCGTTTTTTCAGCAGTTTCAGCTCTGTCGCCGTCTCTTTGGAGAAGCTTGCAGGCAGCGGTTCTTTTGCATCGATCGTTGCGCAGATGGGATCCTCTCTTCTGTAGTGTGCCGTCTTCTCACCGGAATTTTCAATGAAGTCTTCAACCAGCAGCTTGATCAGTCCTGCGACAAAGCGGTGGCGGTAGAGGGGTTCATCACGCATCACTCCCTCCTCCTCCACCATTGCATCGACACGCCGGCAGAGAGGCTCTTCGAGGAGATCTTCAAATGTAATAAGTCCATATTTCACTCCATCGTCGATATCGTGTGACGTGTAGGCGATCTCATCGGCATGATCGACCACCATCGCTTCGAGACTGGGGTGTCTGTCGAGTGCAAAACGTGCATCGAGCTCTTTGAGAAAGGGCTTTTCATAAGGGTAGGAGTGCTTGAGCACCCCTTCAAGTGTGGCAAAGGTGAGGTTGAGTCCGTCAAACTCTTTGTAGCGCTTCTCCAGCTTCGTCAAAACGCGAAAGGACTGGAAGTTGTGCTCGAAACCAAGCTCATGACCGTCGGCTTTGAGCATACGGTCAAGCTCGTCACCGCCCACATGCCCGAAGGGTGTGTGGCCAAGATCGTGCGAAAGGGCGATCACTTCGGCAAGTGTCTCGTTGAGCCCAAGCTGGCGTGCCAGTGTTCTGGCGATCTGACTTACTTCCAGTGAGTGGGTCAGGCGGGTGCGGAAGTAGTCCCCCTCATGGTTGAGAAAGACCTGTGTCTTGTACTCCAGGCGCCTGAAAGAGCTGCAGTGGATAACCCTGTCACGGTCACGGGAGAAAGGGTCTCTGAAGTCGTTTTGAAAGGGGTGAAATCGCTCATAGGGCTTCATGGCTGTCCTTGAAAATGTGGCATTATATATTTTTGCTATAATTGTACCCAAAATCGAACCGGAGCGGGCTATGGACAGCGGCAAAACAAGCGAAAAGTACCACATTCTCTACAAAAAACCCGAAGTGACTCTGCTGCAGGAGAGCGGTCTCGGTGTCGCCGAAATCGCCGCACGTACCTGCTACGACAGTTTTGAAAACTCCGAAAATGCCTGTATCAAAGATGCCCCCAGGCAGCTCGATACCGATGCGATCAACGCCATCGAAGGTTCGGAGCTTCTGGCAAACCTTGCCTGGGTGCACCACCACCACTCCATCATCGAACACGCCACGCTCAGCTACCTCATCCGCGGTACCTCCAGAGGGGTACTTCAGGAGCATGCAAGGCATCGTATCCAGGCCATTTCGGTCCGTTCAACACGCTACACGATGTCTTCTGTCATCAACGCTTTTGTCGCGTCGCTCGAAGATAAAAACGGGTTTGACTTCTTCCTTGAAAAACTGCTTGCACTCGATCTCTTCGTCATCGCAGACGAAGCCTACCTTGCCATCGAAATCCGTGCCATCTACGACAAACTCCGTTTCCAGTATGGGAAAAATGCCGATTTCATCACCAGTGCCGTCGCCAAATCCTCCCTCCCGCTGATTGAAGCACACAGGGAAGATGCCCAGGCACTCTACGAAGCGCTCGAATGCGGCAAGAAAAAGCGCAATGTCGGAGACGCCTTCAAACACATCGTCTCCGACAACTGGAAGGTCGATATGGTCGTTACCTTCAACATCCGCAGCCTCAAAAACTACTTCGACCTGCGTGACAGCGGTGCAGCATGGTTCCAGATACGCTGGCTTGCCGAAGCGATGAAAGCCGTCACACCGCTGAAATACCTGCAACTGATCGATAAAAAACACAAAACCCTCTAAGGAAACCAGTACGTGAAATTTCTACACACCGTCATACTTCTTCTGCTCGCCTCTACGCTCGCCTTTTCCGAGCCGCTCAGCATGGAGAGCATCACTGCAAGCCTCAAGCAGGGCATCGCCACCAAACTCAAGGGCAAAGACGGCGAAATCGTCAAAGAGATCTATGCCAAAACCGGCAACAAACCTCTCTGGATTGGTGA
>Ga0256829_1003431_pt1 | contig 10992 bp, 9 predicted proteins | sample 131447metaG_FD_185979 | JGI IMG/M metagenome (GOLD analysis project Ga0256829, IMG submission 185979) | Hydrothermal vent microbial communities from Lau Basin, Pacific Ocean - 131-447 | ecosystem: Environmental > Aquatic > Marine > Hydrothermal vents | place: Pacific Ocean: Lau Basin | collected... | reverse complement strand
TTAATGACGCAATGGAGGATTTAGCTTCTGTAAATACGGCTTCTCAATTTGGAGGTCAAGTTGGTGCAGCAGGAAAGATGACTAAAGAAACAAGAGAAAAAATGCAAGCTGCTATGAAAAAATCTGGGCAGTTCTCAAAAGATGAAATTTCACAACTTGATGGGCTAGAAGGTGCAGCACTTGCAGGATGGATAGCATCAAAACAAGCGGGTAATCTTTCTGGTATGCATGGTTTAGCGATTGGAAATAAGACAGTTGGGTTTGCTTTAGGAGATAATGGTAATCTAAGACTCACGGGAGTAGACTCTTCTACTAAAAACGCAGCAGGTACAGAAACGAGTATATTATCTACAAGTGGTTTTACAAGTCAGGCAATAACAGAAGCTAAAAAACAACTTGGGGCAGATGCAGATCCGGCATCAATAAACAAAAGAGCGAGTGAGATATTAACAGTAGCTAATGAATTTAAAAGTAAAGCAAATCCTCTTGATGATGCAGCTATTGTTTCTGCGGGAAATACTGTTGCAAGAAAACATGGGAACAAACATGCTGATTGGATTGATAATGATAGTGTTTTTAATCCATTAGAAACAGCACTTGACAATACTTTAGACTTTGTAAATGATAATGCTTCTTATGGTGTTGCAGGTATTGCGGCTAACAGCCTGTTGAAAAATCCTGCTGGGAAATTGTGGAAAAAAGTTAAAGGTTCAAAGTCTGGTAAGACCGATCCAATTGGTGAATCTAACAGTGAGACCAAGTACAATAATAATCCCAAAAACCCAAGCAGTGAGTTCCCAGAAACCCATGGAGTAGTCGACGAACATGGTAACACCTCCTTTGAAGGTAAAAAATTTAATGAAGGCGGAGGAAGAACCCCTGCCTATCAATCTTATTTAGATAGTGTAGCAAAAAATGCAGAACTAAGCAAATCAAGAAAATTGATGCACAATGTAGCAGATGGAGTAAAAGGTGCAGGCGAAGGTGTTATTCTTGGAGAGGTTATCTCCATTTCACCTAAGCAAGCAATCGATGAAGGTAATTATAAACTTGCCAATACTTATGCTGGGGTAAACAATGTCGCTAACGCGGGTATAGATACAGTTCTTAGTGCAGTAGCACAAACAGCAAATGGAATCGATAAATTAAACCCATTTGGAAATCCTTTGAACCAAATGTCAAAAGAGCATTTTGGAACAGGGTTGTCAAATGTTTCAACACAATTATTACATCAAGCTGGTACAGATTTTAGTAATGCAGGAAGTAATATTGGCAGTATTTTTTCTGGTTCTCATACAGTAGCGGGTTACAACACAAATGTAAATAGTGGACAAGCAGGAGAGACAATTGTAGCTCCTTCTGTTTCCCCAGTAGCCGCATCAGTTCTCCAAACTGGACAAGCACCTTCTGGAGGTGGCTTCGTAGCTCCAACAATGGTACAACAAGCAGCAGATAATCATTCAAATGCTCAACAATTTGCACAAGCTATGGCAGCACAAGGACCTCAATATGGACCGGTAGCAACAGAGACAACAAATACCAGAATGGCAGATATCTTACAAGATCAAAAAAACAATACTCTCTCATTTAATAAGAAAATGGAAATCAACTCTAATGCTTCATATACTAAAGATACTATGCATCATAAAGAGCTAATTGAGCATCAAGAACTCACAGCAGGGTTAAACCCAGATAAATTTGATGGAGAGGGGAAATAAATGATTCAAGAACTGCCTGAACATATAGCAAACGCTTTTATCAGAGAGAATGGGTTTTATACCGCATATGCAATAGTTAAAGATAACACAAGACGCAGAGAAAATCTAATAGAAGATAATACAAAAATATTACAGCGTCTCCAACCAACGAGAAGTGGTTTCTTTGCTTTGCACGACAAAGAACTGGATTATATTGAGTTCTCAACAGACAAAGGCTATGGACACAACTTGCTTGTTAATGGAGAGGACATGGGAATATCTTTTGAGGACTTCTCAACGATGATAGCAAACTCTCAAGAGGTACTTAATGACTTTTGCCAAAACATTAGTAATATTGAGATAGAAAAACTGTCTTTTTCTGAATTAATAAAATACCTTCAGGACTTAAAACATTATTATAAGACTTATGAAGTAGCATAAATTGAGTATGAATGCTTAGAAATTTTAAATAGCTTAAAAAGAGGAAAATAGATGACAGCAAAAATACAAAACGCACTGCAGTCCAATAATTATACTTTTGTTATGCAGCCAATATTTTCAAGAGATGGTTTAGTTGAGAAGTATGAATCACTTGTGAGATTAAATATTTCAGATACAAAAGAGTTATTACCATATGAATTTTTTGAAGAGGCAGAGAGAAATGAGTCCTTTAAAAATATGATGATTCACTCTTTGCAACACGCGGTAGAATTTTTAAAAACTCATTCCGATAAAAAAATTGCAATTAATATTTCATACAGAGATGTAGCAGAAACCGAAGCGATAAATAATTTTTTAAAGATAATCATAGCACAGAAATCTGAACTTAAAAAGCGAATTATCATAGAACTGATAGAGACTTATGACATAGAGGACATTGATAAAGTAATTGCGTTTTGTAAAAAGGTAAAAGACCACGATATAAAATTGTCTATTGATGATTTTGGAATAAAGAACTCCAACTTTTATATACTCTCGTTAATTGATATAGATTATCTGAAAATAGACGGACATTTTATAAAAAATATAGGCTCTGAGAAAACAAAGTTGATAGTTGAAATTATAATAGGACTTTGTAAAAAACTAAATATAAAAATCATTGCGGAACATGTTGAAAATGAAGATGACTACTCAATATTAAAAGAGATTGGCGTTGATTTTTTTCAGGGGTTCTATCTTGGTAAGCCATCTAATAATCTGTTTTTTAAAATAATGAATATTTTTAAAAACTTTTGCAAAAGAAGAACGAGATTTTTGTATCGCTTGATGAAGTTTTGCGAAAGATTAAGTGGAGAATCCAAAGAGATAGAAGTGAGACAACAAGAGATAAAAGAAGAACTTGAGGAGAAAGTTTATGTGGAAAGGGAGCTAGAGTTTACGCAGGAAAATATAATTACAAAGGAAGAACATATACAAAGGTTGTATATGTTTATTGAGACAGTGGCGGTGAATTTCAGAGATGAAAATTATGAAGAAGTCGATAGACTATTTAGAAAAATTAATTTATAAGGAACTATAGATGGCAAAGATAAAAACTAAAAGCGCTTTACAAAAAATGAAAGATGAAGCAGCGGAAATTGTAAAAGATGCAAAGAAAAGAGAGAGACAAATTCTTGAAAAAATAAAAGAAGAAGAGAAAGAAGTTAATGCGGAGATTGGTAAAAAAGCTGTTGCATTTTTCAACGGTAAAATAACGGAAGACGAATTCAAAGGTTTATTGATAAAACATGAAATGCTTGACGAAGTTGAAACTAAAAATGATGAAACTGAAAACGATTTTTCTTCTGAAAATGAAAGTGTAGGTTCTCGTAATGGCTTATAATTTTCCTGCGAATTTGTATCCGGATGGCACAACATATACCTCTCACAATTCTCTTTTTGTGTTTCTTGATGACAAAGAAAAGTTAGAAGAGTTTATGAAATATTTTTACAAACGTGTGATGGATGCTGATGCGAATGGTGTTAATCATGTGATGGATAATGATAGTGATAAAATGAGTTTGCTTGATTTTGAGTATAACTTTTTTGTGGAGTGCTTGGGTGATTGGTGTCAGTACTATTCTGAAAACAAAAGTGTTTTTGCAGAGTACAAAAGATACGAAAACAAGATAAATAAAAATAAAGATGGTAGCAAAACTGCTGTTAGACTTTCGGCTGATTTTCGTATCGATATGAGTGTGAAAGAGAGAGTGCAGTTTGATTACAATTATTCTGGGTGGATGGTTATTCATCCGTTTAAAAAACATCAAAGATTTAATTTTGTACAGGTTTTTTTGAATGGAATGTTAGGAAAAACTACTTATGTTTTGAATTTTTCTAAGCGCATGTATGCAACTCCTGTGACTCAAGTTCTTTGTCAAAATATAGAATCAAAAGAGTATAAAAAGTTTGGTGCTATTTCATTTCATCGTCCATTTTTGTTGGAAAATCTTGGTCAAAAAAAGCTTGATGTTTTGAAAAAAATGGGGCGAGAACGGGAAAGAATTATTACTAAAAGTAAGGCGATTTCTAACAGATTAAAAGAGATGGGAATTGATGAAAAATCATTAGAATTTTACAACAAATTTAACATTGCAGAGATTGAAAAAAATAGAAATATTTTTGATGGAAAATGGAAGTTTTTCAAGGACAGTGAGTAGCCTGTTTTTGCAGGTCGGTTTATATTATATGTTAGTACTCAACCGTATGCTCATTTTTTCAGTTTTTGTTTTTTTGGGGCACTATGTTATATATAAGTACTCAGTCGTATGCTTGATTTTTTGAACTTTCGATTTTTGGGGCACTATGTTATATATAAGTACTCAATCGTATACAAACGGGTTTTGGCTTTGTAGTATTATAATATTAGTACAAGTAGACTTGCTTAATAGCAACTCTAAACCCGCTTTTTGAGAATTTCCAAATTTTGGTTATTTTTGAAAGTGCGATTTTTGAGCATTTTTTGCAAATTGCAGTTTGATTGTGGATAGTATGTAGCTAAAATAATCATTTTAAGATACTTTTTAAGCGTTTTTACGCAAAAAGAGTGTATTGGTATGGGTTAAATGTTTTTAATCGCTTTAAGGTATCTTAAAATGATTATTTTTAAATTTGATGAAATTAGGAGAAAAAGATGATTTATGTGACCACGTTTTTTAGTTTGCTTTTTAAATTTTGGTGGATATTTCCAGCGCTTTTTGCTGCTTATTATTTGTATTATTTTTTTGTTATCAGAAGATCAAAAAAACCAGCTGAAAATATTGAAGTAAAAGAGAAGAAAAAAACTTACGAGGATTTAAAACCTGAAGAAAAATTTCATCCTCATGACTGCTAGGAAAAAACTATTTTGGATATTGACTTCACAGAAAAAAATGTGACAGAAAAATTTCCGGAAGTTAAAAAGCTGATTGAAAATTTAAGAAAGGGTGAACCATTTTTACTTCGATCAGTTGAAGCAGTTTACATCGCCGATAAACTTTCAAGCAGATTAGTTTTGGATGACAACGGGACAATGACGATTGAAAAAAATGATGCGATTCATGTCGCAGAAATTATTCAACTTGATCCGCAAGATTTGATTCGATATATTTTGGCGATGGAGAAAAAGTTAGATCCAAAAAATTCAGAAACTAAAATAACACTTGCCGACTTTTTGTATCTTGCCAGAAATGCCAGAAATTTTAATCTGCTCGCTTATGGAAGTGAGCCAGAGAAAAAAGATACTGAAGTTTTAGTGAAAATGAAAACAGCTATTTACAATAGTTGGAACAAAGATGTGCAAGTTGCAATCAAAGACCATGAAAAAATTGAAGCAGAAAAAAAATTAAAACCACAGAGTCATGAACCTGAAATTGTTTTTGAAAATCAAAATGCTGTTTCTACTTCAGAGGAAGAACATTCAACAATCGATCCGGTTACCGGTGAAGTCAAAGATCCAAGCATTATAAAAGTTGAGAAACTTGACAATGGACGAGTTCGACTTTATACTAAAAGCAGAAAAATTATTGAGAAAAATGATTTTGAGATTTTTTCTTATCGCGATTTGGTGGAAGAGGAAGAAGAAGCAGCAGAGAGAAATAGAAAGCTTGGAATTAAAAATAATTTTGTGAATGTGGAAAAAGAAGTTGACCTTCTTAATACTAATCCTGAAAGCGTTTCAGAAAACATTACACCTTTTATTACAACACAAGCAGATTTACCACCAAACGAATTAGCACATTATGAATCTCAATTTGGAAAATTATCTGATGAAGAAAGAAAAGAGTTTGAAAAAACAAGAAGAATATCTTCTTTAATGTTTCGTTCAAAATATTATTACTATAAAGAATTTTCAAACACTATTTCTTTTTCGGATGAACTTTTGACGGATAACAAATTTTTGAATGAGGAAAATATTCTCAATACTCTTCTGCAACTTTTTTATGTTGAATTTTCGGAAGTTAGAATTTCTACTCAGAGAACTTTACTGCGAACTATTTACATTGGGACGAATAAACTCTCAGGAGGAGCAGAGGTTACATACAGAACTGTTAATGTTGATTTTTTCCTATCTGTTTTATATGCAATGATTAAACAAGAAGACAAAGAAACTTTTTATAAAAATGTCTACAGCGATTTTAAAAATATTAATGAGGAGTATGTTGCATCTATTATAGATGGCATTAATATGTGTCTAGGAGTTGAGCTTTTTTCTAAATCTCAAGGTTCTTATTTAGCGGAAGTTATTTATACTGCAAATAGCACAGTAATTAAAACAAAAGTTCTAATTTTTAATGCAGAATCATTGAACAAGATTGTACAAAATATAAATACTGACATGAAAAAAACCAATAGGATATACGAGAATTGGATAAAATTAAAAGAAAGCATTGGGAGTTCTATTAAAACAAAAGTCTTTGGCAAAAACAATGTTGCCAAATCAAAAGTTCAATCTCTTGAACTTGGAAGTGAATATTTTTTCAGAAGGAAGCAAGGAGAAGATTAATCATCTTCTTTTTGTGAGCGTTTATTTTTTTCATACTCTTTTATTTGTTCCGTCTCTTCATCTGTTACTGTAAAAGTGAAACTTTTTTTATTGGCAGCTAACATGTATTTTAAAAAATTGTATGTTTAATATAAAAACCCAAATAGCCATAGAGGAATCTTTTTTTCAAATCCAATAGTTATGTCATCTGAAACAATATAACCATTTTTATTGCCTTGAAGTTGCTGCTCTTTTTTAGATGCACCACCAACTTCAAAGACATATTTATCATCAACAATAAAATCTCCTTTATCATAAAAATGAACTTGGTGTTTCATCCCTACCTGTGACACAAAGTAACTCTCTCTAATAGCACCGCTATTTGCATTGCCGCAAAGAATTTGAAAAAGATTTGGATTATCGAGTAATAATTTATCAGGTTTATTAACAGCACGCATACCAACACCTGCTCGTACAATATGAATAAGACTTCCCGCATCCATTCTTTCTAGATATTTAGCTAGAGTTGGCCAGGAGATTCCAACTGCACTGCTGAGTTTAGATATGTTAATCTCGAATGGTTTTGTGGTGCAGAGCATATAAAGTATTTTTTTTAATTTATCTATTTTGGAGGGTTCTATATTGTAGATTCTGCTTAAATCAGAGTCTATAGTAAGATTTATTACTTCTAGAAGTTTCTGAGGGTAATCTGTGAGTGACTCCTGATAGAATGGATAGCATCCATATTGTAAATAGTTTTCAAACTGTTCTAATGGATGGATATCCTTCATAATATTTGCAGTAATATCATAATGATTATTTCTAATTTCATCTAAACTATAGGTATCAAATTTTTTATTTGTTTGAATCTCTATAAACTCTCTAAGAGAGAGGACGCCTAGATTATGCATTACAGCACGTCTTGAAAGATCTGTTTTTGCATTGTCAATTTCTAAAGCAGATGAACCTGAAAAGATAACCTGCAAATCAAAAACATCATATACAGCTTTTAACTCTTCTGAAAAGTTTTTATTCTTATGAATTTCATCAATAATAAAAAGTCTGCCACCTCTGGCATAAAAGCTTTCTGCTATATCGTAAAGACTCTCTCCACTTATTGCCGGATGATCATAACTGATATATAAAATTTTAGAAGGGCTTAAATTAATTTCTTTGGCATGTTGTAAAAGAAGTGTACTTTTGCCAGAACCTCTAGGACCTTTGATCCCGATGAGTTTTGAATTAAAATCTATTTTTTCAAAAAGCCATCGTTTGTAAGTTGGCGTCTCTTTACTTAAAAATTGTGCTGAGATTTTTTGTAAAAGTTGTAAATCCATAAAAAACCTTTATTATAAAATACATTTTAGAACTATAGCATATTTATTATAAAATCTATTTTGCATTAAAAACTTTACAAAAAATTCAAGAAGAAGACAAAAATAAAAGAGGAAAAAATGTCATAAAATTCTTCAAGTCGAAGTGTGGTAGAAATTCTTCTTTTAAGAATGATGAAAAATAAAAATATTTTAGGGCATAAATTTCTACACAAAAATCACCATTATTTTAGGGTAAGCGAGTATGCCATCTGTGGTAACAAATATGCTCCCAAATAGGGTACCAAATTTCCTACCAAGTTGACACATCGTTTTGCATACAAATCAGCTACTGCATTAGCTCATTGTTTATGTCCAAAAAATCGCTATCAATCACTACGTTCCTTCTCGCTCAACATTCTGTAATATATCATTACTATCGTTTAAAATATTTTATAATTACAAGAACTGTTTTCTTGGTAAAGACTCCAAGACAACTTATGAACTTATGTATTATAAAGAATAAATATTCTATAATCTTCTTTATGAAAAAGAAAGAACAATTAAAGCGGATTATCAGAGATTTTCATCTTAGTGAAAATTTTGATGTAAAACCCAGAAATTTACAGCCACCAGTCGATACCAAAAAGATTATTACTCTCATAGGTGTAAGAAGATGTGGAAAGACTTCTATACTTTATGAGATGATAAATAAACTTTCAAAAACTATAGATAAAACTTCCATTCTCTTTCTCAACTTTGAAGATGAACGGCTTGAACTTAAAGTAGATGAACTTGATCTCATTTTGCAAAGTTTTTTGGAACTTTATCCTGAGAAAGATTTGAAAAGTTGTTATTTCTTTTTTGATGAAATTCAAAACATAACCGGCTGGGAGAAGTTTGTAAGACGGCTTTATGATACAGTGAGCAAAAATATCTATATAACAGGTTCAAACTCAAAACTACTCAGTTCTGAAATTGCTACTTCACTTAGAGGTAGAACTCTTTCTTATGAGGTTTATCCTCTCTCATTTTCTGAATATCTTGCATTTAAAGGTATAACAGTTGATCTCTATTCATCAAAATCTCTTGCATACATAAGAAATGCAGAAGCAAGATTTCTAAAAGATGGAGCTTTCCCTGAGATACTGTTTTTAGATGAGAAATATGCCAACCAAACACTACAGGAGTACTTCAACGTACTTTTGTATAGAGATCTTGCAGAGCGTTACAATATTACCAATACAATTGCACTCAAGTTCTTTCTCAAACGCATTATAGCCTCCACCACAAAACAAATTTCTATTAATAAAATATACAATGAACTCAAATCAAGCGGCATCAGGATAGGTAAAAATACTCTTTATGACTTTTTAGATTATGTCCAAAACATCTATTTGGCTTTTACCCTTCAACGCTACGACAACTCCCTGGTAAACAAAGAGTTAGGAGAGAAAAAAATCTATACGGTAGACATAGGCTTAAATAATGCAACTGAGTATAGATTTTCTGATAACATAGGAAAATCCCTGGAAAATGCTGTTTTTTTAGAACTTAAAAGAAGAGGCAGAGAGCTCTTTTATTACAGGGATACAAACAGTGAATGTGACTTTATAGTTCAAAAGGGCAGTCAAATAGTTCAAGCTTTGCAGGTTACCTATAATATGAGTGATGAAGAGACTGCTAAACGAGAGATAAAAGGATTACTCACTGCCTGTAAAAAATTAAACCTCTCTCATGGATATATCATAACATATGAGAGTGAAGATGAGATACTAGAGGATGGGGTAAATATTATGCTTATCCCTTTTTATAAGTGGGCGTTACGGGCTAATGAGACATAAGTAATATTAGTGAAATAAGAATACAATTCCAATAAAAAGTGAGATTAATGCCCAACAATAATAACAAACTCGTAACCACTCTCTGCACTGCCACAAAACTTAAAAAAGAGTATGTTGAAAATATTTTAGCACTTTTAGACGATGGTGCCACCATACCCTTTATAGCGAGATATAGAAAAGAGCGTACAGGTGGAGCGAGTGATGAACTGCTGCGGGAGTTTGAGACAATTTATCAAACTACGCAGAAGTTACTGCAAAGAAAAGAGGAGATAAGCAGACTTATAGCTCAAAGAGCAACACTGAGCGATACTATAAAACTTGCCATAGAAGATGCACAATCATTAAGAGTTTTAGAAGACATTTATAGACCTTATAAAGAGAAAAAATCAACCCGAGCGACGCAGGCTATAAAACAAGGGTTTACTCCATTGGCTAATAGCCTAGCCTTGGCAAAACTATCAGTCAAAGATTTTAAAAATGAAGCGAAAAAATATCTAAATAATGATTTGAAATCTCTTGATGAAATTATACAAGGAGCTCAGGATATTTTAGCCGAGAGATATGCTGATAATTCTCGTGAGAGAGAAGCCATCAGAAATTCAATGTTAAGATATGGGCTACTCACTACCAAACCCACAAAGAACTTTAAAGAGGAGGGTGTGTATAAAAATCTTGCAAGTGAATCACAAAAGATTGCCTACATTCCTTCACACAGATATTTAGCTATTATGCGCGCTCTAAATGAAAAAGAGTTATACGCTAAAATAGAGATAGACCGAGAGAGAATAGAAGAGAACATTAAACGATACAAGATTCCTCGTGATGCTTTAAGCTCAAAAGAGCTGCTCTTTAATGCTTATAAAGATGGGCTCAAACGCCTTTTATTACCATCTATAGAAAGAGAAGTACATAATGAGCTTAAAGAAAAAGCGGATAAAACTGCAATAAATACATTTGGAAAAAATCTGGCACAACTTTTAATGACTCCTCCTGTTAGTAAGAAAGTACTTTTAGGTGTGGATCCGGCATTTGTGAGTGGATGTAAACTTGCAGTTATTGATGAGAATGCAAATTATCTCGATTTTGCAGTTATCTATCCTACACAACCTAGAAAAGATTATGAAAATTCTAAAAAAACAGTTTTGAGACTTATTAAGAAGTATGCTATTACAGGCGTAGCAATAGGAAATGGTACA
>Ga0256829_1003430_pt1 | contig 10997 bp, 10 predicted proteins | sample 131447metaG_FD_185979 | JGI IMG/M metagenome (GOLD analysis project Ga0256829, IMG submission 185979) | Hydrothermal vent microbial communities from Lau Basin, Pacific Ocean - 131-447 | ecosystem: Environmental > Aquatic > Marine > Hydrothermal vents | place: Pacific Ocean: Lau Basin | collected... | reverse complement strand
GTCCTCACGCCTAGATTGGCGCGATGTGAGATGCAACAGAAGCATCAAAATTAGTGTCGGCAGGCCCTAGTCCGACAGGCTGATATTAAAGGCCAAAGAAATACGTTCGCCTTCGCCAAAGAAAGGATGCACGCAGTGCATCAGCCAGGCGGGGAATATCACAAGTAATCCGGCCTCCGGGGTCACGGTGTACTTCTGCCCAAATTCGTAGCCAGGAATCGGCATGGCCCCTGCGGCGTTTCTGGGGTCGATAAATTCCAGTACGCCATTCTTGTCCAGCCCGGCTTCGGGTTGTCCTGTGCAAACGTAATACACCGCTCCCCAGTGAAACCCCGGATGAATATGCATGGAATTGTATTGGCCGTTGCGATTGATATTGGCCCAGCCGTAGATATTGGTGTTTTTCATGGGGGAAGTTGACTGAATGGGGCGAGCATCGTTGAGAAACTTAACCGCTTGACCAATGCGCTGGACCAGGTGATTGATGTTGGGGTCGTTCCAGTTTGCGAGGTCTTCCGCTGAGCGCCATCCTCCAATATTGCTACGCTGAGCATTGCCGGTGCGCCATTGGGGCATTTCCTGCTCTTTCTGCAAAAACAGTTCTCCCAGCGCCTGGTTGACGTCTTCCATATCTTCGAACTGGTGCTTGAGTATTGGGGTGGGGTAGAGCAGTTTCAGTGACTGGTCAAAGGGGGTTGCCATATTTGATGCCTGGAATAATTCACACGTAGGTTCGCTAGACATTTTTGTCGGCTATTGCCTGTAGGTGTCTACTTGGCTAGCCGACCTACAGTGTAGACACAAAAAAGGGGTCGGAGTAGCTGAGCTACTTCGACCCCTTGTCTGGGTGGATGGGTTTTACGCGAAGTTTGCGTTTACAAACTCCCAGTTAACCAGCGCCCAGAAGGCGTTCATGTAGTTGGGGCGCGCATTGCGGTAGTCAATGTAGTAGGCATGTTCCCACAGGTCCACAGTCAGCAGCGGAGTTACACCATCGTCGGTCAGTGGCGTTGCTGCGTTGCTGGTGTTAACGATGGCAATGGAGCCGTCGGCGTTCTTTACCAGCCAGGTCCAGGATGACCCGAAGTTGTTGATGGCGGAAGTCGTGAATTCTTCTTTGAACTTTTCGAAGGAGCCAAAGGTGCCGTTGATCGCCTCGGCGATGGCGCCGCTGGCTTCACCGCCGCCATTGGGGCTCAGGCAGTTCCAATAGAAGGTGTGGTTCCAGATCTGAGCGGCATTGTTGAATACGCCACCGGATGAAGACTTGACGATGTCTTCCAGAGACTTGCCTTCAAATTCGGTACCGGGAATCAGGCCGTTGAGCTTGTCGACATAAGTCTTGTGGTGCTTGCCGTAGTGGTATTCCAGTGTTTCCGCCGAAATGTGTGGTGCCAGAGCGTCTTGCGCATAGGGCAGAGCGGGTAGTTCAATTGACATAGATACATCCTCGTTGTGTTAGCCCGATCCTCACCAGGATCTGAAAAAATCTATGGGGCGCTGCCCCTGATCGTACTGCGCGTAGCTTAGCAAATGGCGCTCACAGGTCAATTTAACTGAGCGCTATACATGGTTATTTTGATGAGTAGGAATTACAATGGCCGCGCTTTATATAACAAAAAGTCATGCAAGGGTATTCTACCTTTAGCTAACTACATATTACTAACTGTCGATGTGAAGGACTTGATTATGGAAACTATGGAAATCATTAATTTCCTCTCCCGCTGGCTGCACTTGATGTTCGGTATCGCCTGGATTGGCCTGCTGTACTACTTCAACTTTATTCAAGGTGGCTACTTTAAATCTGCGACCCCTGAAGCGCTGAAAGACGCTAAGGCCAAACTCGCTCCGGAAGCTTTGTGGTGGTTCCGCTGGGCGGCTATGTTCACCTTTATTACCGGTGTGATTCTGCTGGTTGGCGTGATGAAGCAAGGTCTGATGAATGTTTACATCGTTGCCGGCGCTGCTATGGCAACTCTGATGTTCCTGAACGTATGGTTGATCATTTGGCCAAACCAGAAAATTGCTCTGGGTATGGTTGAAGGCGATGGCCCAACTGCCGCTGGTAAAGCGCTGCTGGCTTCTCGCACCAACACCCTGTTCTCTGGCCCCATGGGCTTTATGATGCTGGCTGGTCCTCACTTCGGTCAGTTGGGTGGTGGTTACGCCGATAAGATTGATGGTTCTACCGGTCTGTGGGTTGCTCTGGCGATCATCGCAGCTCTGGAAGTTAACGCCATCGTTGGTAAGCAAGGTCCAATGACCAGCGTTACAGGTGTAATCCACTGCAGCATCGCGCTGACCGCTGTGTTGGCTGCTGTGTTGGTGTATGTATAATACGTTAGCACTGACAAACTAGGCCCTTGAGCGAATAGTTCAGGGGTTGGAAAAAGCCGGGGCATATCCCGGCTTTTTTGTGGGCGCAGATTAGTACTTTTTATAAAGGTTAAAGATTCATGGAACGCAAAGAACCAACGTTTTCCGGTATCAGTTCAGACAGCAGTGATCCGGTTGCCCCAAGTCGCCCGCAGGTTCAGAAAAAGGCCACCAAAAAGGTGACGCCACCTCCCGTTTCCACGCCTCACCCCTCTCCTGGCAAAGGATCATCAACAGCTGTGATCGCCTTGATACTGGCGGCGGTAGCACTCGCAGTAGCCGGCTACAGTTCTTGGGTCTTGATGAAAACCCAGCAGCAGCTTTCTGATGCCAGTAGCCGAATTCTGGAGTTGCAACAGGCTCTAGTGCTGACCGGCGACGAATCTACCCAATCAATGGCGGGTTTGCAGGCCAATCTACGTAAACAGCAAGAGGATTTGGCCACACTGCGTAAAGATCTTGGTACCTCTGAGCACGAAATTCGCAAGCTCTGGGACACTCGTAACGTCAATAAGAAAGCCATTGCCGCCAATGCCAAGTCTATCGATCAGCAGCAGGCCAAAACCAAGTCTCTGCCGGCCGATGTCAAATCCCTGAAATCCAAATTGGATACACAGGCCAAGCAGTTGTCCTCTATTAAAACCGACGCAGGTCAGGCGCTGGAGGCCGCGACGCTACTGTCTGGCTCTTTGGAGCAACAACAGCTAACCGTTCGCGAATTGGTCGATGCCGGTACGCAGATGGAAACTTCTTTGCTGAAACTCAAAAAGAGTGTGGAGGGTAACGAAGAAGCCATTCGCTCCATCGATGCATTCCGTAAAAACACCAACAGTGAGTTGTGGAAACTGAAGCAGCAACTGCAGCCTCGCACCAATTCCGCGCAGTAATTCCTAGACTCGCTTCAAACTTCGACTTTGGTCGGTAATTCACCGGCCAAAGTCCATATTGGCCAGGCTGAAATCGGACAAACCAGCTGCCGTGGTGTAGACTTCGGGTCTTGAAAATTTCGAGGCGCTTTCCCGAATTCCTTCTGAACTGACTCGGGAGAACTGATGCAGGGCTCATCGGATCCTCGAAACCTTTCAAACATCCCAATTCAAACAGATCAAGAGATGTACACCATGACCACGGTAATCCGCAAAGATGACTTGATTGATAGTGTCGCTGACGCTCTTCAGTTTATTTCTTACTACCACCCCAAGGATTTTATCAACGCCGTCAATGAGGCTTACGAGCGAGAGATCAATCCAGCGGCCAAGGACGCCATGGCCCAGATTCTGATCAACTCCCGCATGTGTGCCGAAGGCCATCGTCCTATCTGTCAGGACACCGGCATTGTCAGCGTGATTATGAAGATCGGCATGGACGTGCAGTGGGATTCCGAGGGCATGAGCATCGAGGATATGATCAACGAAGGCGTACGTCGTGCTTACGGTCACCCGGACAACGTACTTCGCGCCTCGGTTCTGGCTGATCCGGACGGTGCTCGCAAAAACACCAAAGACAACACGCCTGCCATGATTACCTACAAAATGGTGCCTGGTAACACGGTAACTTGCCACGTGATGGCCAAGGGCGGCGGCAGTGAAGCCAAAACCAAGTTTGCCATGTTGAACCCTTCCGACTCCGTTGTGGATTGGGTGCTTAAAATGGTACCGACTATGGGCGCCGGCTGGTGTCCGCCAGGCATACTGGGTATCGGCATTGGCGGTACTGCCGACAAAGCGCTGGCTATGGCTAAAGAGGCGCTGCTGGATCCCATCGATATTCACGATTTGCAGGCGAAAGGTGCCGACAGTCGCGCCGAAGAGCTGCGTCTGGAACTGTACGAGAAAGTAAACAAGCTGGGTATTGGAGCTCAGGGCCTGGGTGGTTTGACCACGGTATTGGATGTGAAGGTAAAAGATTGCCCAACTCACGCGGCCAATAAACCTATCGCGATTCTGCCCAACTGTGCCGCGACGCGTTTGGCGAAGTTCACTCTGGATGGCTCCGGCCCTGCATTGCAAGAGCCGCCTAATCTGGATGACTGGCCAGAGATTACCTGGGAAGTGGGTAATGCTCGCCGCGTAAACCTGGACGAAATTACCAAAGAAGACGTAGCTGAGTGGCAACCGGGTGAAACCGTATTGCTGTCCGGTAAGTTGCTAACTGGTCGCGATGCGGCGCACAAACGCATGGTTGATATGATAGCCAAGGGTGAAGAGCTGCCGGTGGATTTCACCAATCGTATGATCTACTACGTGGGTCCGGTTGATCCCGTGGGTGAAGAAGTTGTGGGCCCTGCTGGTCCAACCACCGCAACTCGTATGGATAAATTCACTCGTACCATGCTGGAGAAAACCGGTTTGATTGGTATGGTGGGTAAGGCCGAGCGTGGTCCAATCGCTATCGAAGCCATTAAGGACAACAAGGCGGTCTACCTGATGGCTGTGGGTGGTTCTGCTTATCTGGTGTCCAAAGCCATTAAGGCTTCAAAAGTTGTAGGTTTTGAAGACTTGGGTATGGAAGCTATCTATGAGTTTGAAATCAAAGATATGCCAGTAACTGTTGCTGTTGATGTTAACGGTGAGTCAGTACACCAGACTGGCCCGAAAATCTGGTCAGCCAAGATCGAAGAACAGGCGTTGGAAATCAAATAAGTTTGACAACTTCAGTCCGTTAAAAAGCCGGGCAGTGCCCGGCTTTTTTGTATCAGAAGATTCACCTAATCTAACCTCGTCATTCCGGCGGAAGCGGGAACCTTGTGAACTTAGCACGTCCTCAAAACAGAAGGGGCGGAGTAGGTAAGCTACTCCGCCCCCTTGAGCTATATAGACACTGCTTGGGGCGTTACTGAGTATTCTCTGCCGGCAATTCCTCAGCTTTTTTACCGGTCCTGGAAAGAACATATTGGTAGTCTGCTGATAGGTCTTGTAGTCCGGACGTTTCTGCACCGAGTAGTACTCCGAAGGTACCGCACCGGTAAAGTACACCAGTGTGTTGTACATAATATAAGAAGCGTTCAGCAGGCAAATGCCTAACAGTAGCCACCATACAAGATCGAGCGATTCATACAGCGCCAGGAACGATGGAATGGCGGTAACCACCAGTGCGTTCCATACCATCCACTCGGCAAAGTAGTTGGGGTGACGGCTGTAGCGCCACAGTCCCACATTGCACACTTTTCTCTTCTCGCCGCGGCGCTTCATCTCCACCATAAAACCGTGTTTTTGCTTGTCAGCAATGGTCTCTATGGCAAATGCCCCCAGCCAAATCACCAGCCCAAGGATTTCCAGGATCGAATACTCAGGGCTGGGGTTGGCAGCGATAATCAGGGCTGGAACCGCCAGAAACGAAGCGTTGGCCAGTCCCTGCAATACGGCATCCACCTGAATGGCCAGCATGGTATTGGTTTTGCCATGCTTTTCCCAGCGGCGGCGCTGAAACAGGTAGCGAGGAAGTTCTTTGTCAAAGGCTCCCAGGCGCAGCATTCTAAGTGCCGTTAAGCCCATGCGCAGGCCGACAAACAGATAGACAAAGGCAACGACTGTTTTACGCAGAGTGTCGCCTTCGGCCAGAAGCAGCGTCATCAATCCGATAACCGCGAGTCCCAGAGGCCAGCCAATATCCACATAGGACAGACGGCCGGTCTTCCAGGCTGGCAGACACACGACCAGGGCAAACAGAGTTAACTGCGCCAACCCATTGATCAGGCTGATTTCATGGAACATAGGCAGGCTTAGGAGCAGCGCCCAGCCGAGGACAAATGTGGTGAGTGGAGAAAAATACTTCAACATAATCTGCTCCCTAACCGTTACTGACTTTTGTCGCTACTTCAGTCGGCAGAGCTTCAATAGCTACAGGTGTACCATTGAATGCCGCATTGCCCGTCAGAGGGTCGATGCGTTTGGCGTCTGTCAGACTGTTGATACTTATGCCGGGCTGCGTTGCGGCAATATTCATCTGAGTGTCACTGTGGTTGTGGCCCCAGCCCTGGGGAATACTGACAACCCCCTGCAGAATATTGTCGTTGACGGCTACTTCCATGATGACTTCACCGGTGGGGGAACTCACGCGAGCCATGCTGCCGCTGCTTAAGCCCAGCGCTTGTGCGTCTTGCGAGTGCAGTTGCAAAGTAATAGGGTTTTTACCTTTTACCAGGCGCTGAGAGTTTTGCGTCCATGTATTGTGACTGCGCGCCAAACGGCGACCGATCATGTCGAAGGGGTACTCGCTGCGTGTTTTAACATCGTCCTTGGCGTACTGCTTCAGGCGTGGCAGATCGTCGATGTAAAACTGGGGAGCCAACTGAATCTGGCCATTCGCGGTTTTAATGCGTTGTTCCAGGCAGGGCTTAAGTGGGCCAAGATCAATGCCATGAGGATTGTCGAGCAGCTTTTGCAGGCTCATACCCTGATCTTTGTAAGCACCGGACTTGAGGCCCATGTCGAGAATAATCTCAGGCGTAATACCGTCGTCTTCGGAATTGGTGAGTCGACACATCAAGGCTTTCAGAATTTCCCAGTCGTGTTTTTGGTTTTCGCCTTTCTCGAACATGGCAGGCGAGAACTTGGCGTTGTTGCTGACAGAAAAGCTGTTAAAGAACACGTCGTAGTGGTTGATTTCCAGACCAGTGGTGGAAGGCAGGAAAATATCGGCGTGTTTGGTGGTTTCATTGAGATAGATATCAATGGACACCATAAAGTCCAGATTGGCAAAGGCTTCGGTCAGATCGTCGCCACCGGGTGCCGACAATACCGGGTTACCGGCGATGGTGAACATGGCGCGAATTTGCCCTTCACCCTCGGTGAGCATTTCATCTGCCATGGTAGCGACGGGGAATTCCGAGTTGTAAAAGGGCAGCTGGCGCACGCGAGACTGATAGCGGCCATAGCTGCTGCTCTTGCCTTTTGGCGTTTGCGCGAGAAGGTCAAAGGCAGGCATCGGGAACATCGCACCGCCTTCGCTATCGAAGTTACCGGTGATGATATTCAGGGCATTGGTCAGCCACAGGCACAGTCCGCCAAAGGACTGCGTGGAAGCTCCCATGCGACTGTAGCAAACCGCAGAGGAGGCGTTGGCCATATCCCGGGCCAGCTCCTGAATTTTCTCCGCGCTGATGCCCACGACGTCGGCGACACTGGCTGGGGTAAAGTCTTTCGCCGCTTGAGCCAGCTCATCATAACCCTGGGTCATTTGCTCGAGGTGGCCAAGGTCAGCAAGATCTTCGTCGATGATGGTGTGAATCATCGCCAGTAATAGCAGCGCATCTTTTTCCGGGCGAATAAAGATATGCTCAGAGGCCAGTTTGGCGGTTTCGGTGCGGCGAGGGTCGATAACGATAACCTTGCCGCCACGCTTTTTAATGTCCTTGATGCGATCGGGTACGCCGGCGGCGGTCATCATGCTGCCATTGGAGACTACCGGGTTGCCTCCAATAATAAGCATATAGTCTGTGCGGTTGATGTCCGGAACCGGAATAACCATGCCTGAACCAAACATATAGTTGGATGCCACATGGTGCGGCAGCTGGTCGGCGGATGCCGAACTGTAGAGATTGTTAGTCTTGAGTGCGCGATGGAATTGCTTCAGAAACAGTGCGTTGCCCAGGTTGTGTGCATTGGGATTGCCCATGTAGACACCCACCGCGTTGTTGCCATGAGCGGCTTGAATGGCGTGTATCTTCTCCTTAATGGTATCCAGGGCTTCATCCCAGCTGATTTCCTGCCAGCCGGACTCGGTTCTTTTCATTGGCGTGCGAATACGGTCCTGGTCTTTGTAGTAATCCTGCAGGGCAACGGCTTTGGGACAGATGTGTCCCCGGCTGAAGGGGTCTTGTTTATCCGGCTTAATGGATAGTATTTCTTCGCCCTGGTGTTTGATTTCCAGCCCGCACATGGCTTCGCAAATATTGCACGTGCGATAGTGGGTTTGAATGTCGCTCATAGTTCTGCCTGTAGCCCCGTTATCTCTTGCTTTTAGTTGTATTGTTAAACGCAAAATTCTCGCAGTTGACAGGCAAATACGTAATTGTAGTAAACGACATAAAATTGGTTATTTTGGCCATTATGGCGGCGCGATTTTATTGGTAGTGTTCGGCCTGTGCATATAACTGATACAGCTTGTGTGAATTTATGAACACTATTACGACTCAAAAGTCAGACTCGGTGAGTATTACTATACTGGTGTTTGACTACGCCTTGGCCGCCGCCGTTATGGGAATTAACGATCTTCTGTTTTTCGCCGGTGGCGTTTACGCCAAGCGCAAGGGGCAGAAGCAGGACAATGAGGTATTGGAGAATCGGTTTCAGGTACGTATTGCCAGCGATAATGGTGAGCCCGTCAAGGTAATGAACCAGTTATCCATTACGCCTCACTGCTCCATCGATGATATCGCGCACAGTGATGTCTATCTGGTGCCCACTATAGCTGGTGATGTGGAGTTGGCATTAGAAAACAATGGGTACATTGTTGACGTCCTCCAGAAAGCCGCGGCCAATGGCAGTCTGATCGGTAGCAACAGCAATGGTTCGTTCTTTCTGGCGGAAGCTGGGCTGCTTGCGGGAAAGAAGGCTACGACCTTTTGGAATAATGTGGATCTGTTTCGCAGTCGCTATCCCGAGGTAGATCTGCAGCCGGACCAGCTGTTGGTGCACGATGGCAATGTGCTGTGTGACGCCGGCGGTACATCCTGGTTCGATTTGGGGTTGTACCTGGTGGAGCTATTTTGTGATCATCAGACCGCGATGGACGCGGCCAAGCACTTTATGGTGGACCTGGAGCGTTCGACTCAGCTGTCTTTTTCGCCATTGTCCAGCAAGAAGCACCACGGTGACCCGGTGATTCTCGAAGTGCAGCGATGGATGGAAAACCATTACGCTGAGCGCATTACCATGGAAAGCGTTGGTGATCAGTTTGGTCTGTCGAACCGATCTTTGGTTCGGCGTTTCAAGTTGGCAACCGGGGTGACACCGCTAAATTATCTGCAAGAAGTACGACTCGATGTGGCCAGCAAACTACTGGTGCAATCCAATCGCAGTGTCGATGACATAACACATGCGATAGGCTATGAAGATATTAGCTCTTTTATTCGACTCTTCAAACGCAGAACCAATTACTCGCCTAGCAATTATCGGGCGCGTTTTAGAGCTGTTCACGTTGCACGATAGTATTCAAATCAAAGGGAAAGACCATTATGGCAAAGACTGTTTTTATCACTGGTGCGTCGTCCGGGTTGGGCATGGGAATGGCTAGGGAGTTCGCTCAGCGGGGCTACAATCTGGCATTGGCAGCTCGCCGTTCGATGGAGGAGTTTGCTCGTGAACTGACCGACTCCTATAGTGTAAATGTTAAGGCCTATCCGCTAGATGTAACTGATTCAGAAGCCGTCAAAGATTGCCTGAAACAGGTCAGTGAAGAGTTCTATTCCCTGGATATTGTGATTGCCAATGCTGGCATTGGAGTCACTACCCGAATCGGTGAGGGTGACTTCGAGGAGGTTAAGGCTACCGTCGATACCAATATTGTAGGATTAATGGCGACGGTGGAATACGCGCTGCCCATTCTGCGCAAGCAAGGTTTTGGTCAGATTGTGGGGTTGAGTTCCGTGGCGGGGGAGCGTGGAATGCCGTCCATTGGTGTCTACTGTGGTTCCAAGAGTTTTGTTACCACTTATTTGAAGGCTCTACAGCTAGAGAGTGCTCGCGAACCCATTGATGTGACGATATTGGCGCCAGGATATATCGATACCCCCATAAATCAGGGTGCGAAGAGCCGGCCTTTTGTGATTTCATTGGAGAAAGGTTCCCGGGAACTGGTGGATAAGATAGAACGAAAAGTTTCGTTTTCTTTCGTGCCGGGTTGGCCTTGGGCCGTGGTTGCCAGACTGATGCGTTGTCTGCCCGCTCGTTTTCTGGCTAAGTGATTCCACTTGGCCCCTAAGTGGGTGTAGAGACTGCGCTCTAAATAAAGACGCAGGAGAGATTATTGTGTTGCCAAAGTCCAGAGCGCTTGGCTATGCCGAAGCGCAGAAGCTATTGTCCGAAGTTCGGGATTGGGTTGTAGTTTCCGATGCGGGCATCCTTCAGTTGCGAAAAGTTTACAAGTTTTCGTCGTACGAAAGGTGTCTAAAGTTCGTTAACGCCTTGGCGAAGATTGCGGAGCAACACAATCATCATCCGCAAATTATTTTGGAATGGGGCAGAGTCACGGTAAGTTGGTGGACTCACTCCGTGGACGGTCTGCTACCCAATGACTTCTTTATGGCAAGCCGTACTGACAATATTCATTCTTAGTTCTGCCCACAGTATAAAATTGCGGTACGCGTGACGACAACGATGAGTAGTTAGATGCTCTACGATCACTTTTTTTGTTGCAGTATTACCCTGTCAGAGGGGAAATAAGAAAATCCTGTAAATATTACTGACAATATAATTCACGGTTATTAACATTTTTTTTCGCATGGCGAACCATTCTTAGATACCCCCCGTTTGAGTCTGGATGAGATATAAGCGTCATCTATCATTAAGTGTAGTAATTCAGACTTGATCTGACAGTTACCGATTTTTTATGAAGGTGTCTGTCAGGTCAGGTTCAGTTTACAAACTTTTCCTTCCAGATCTTTTTGCCATCGAGCAAGG
>Ga0256829_1003429_pt1 | contig 10997 bp, 8 predicted proteins | sample 131447metaG_FD_185979 | JGI IMG/M metagenome (GOLD analysis project Ga0256829, IMG submission 185979) | Hydrothermal vent microbial communities from Lau Basin, Pacific Ocean - 131-447 | ecosystem: Environmental > Aquatic > Marine > Hydrothermal vents | place: Pacific Ocean: Lau Basin | collected... | reverse complement strand
TGTTAGTGATCTTCCCGGTTTATACAGCCTATAGCGCCGATCCCGGCGGTTCGGCCATCACGATCAAACTGGGCGACTACCGCTTTTCACCGGACAGCATCCAGGTTGTTGCCGGTGTTCCGGTTCGGCTGGTGTTGGTGAATACCGATCGTATTACCCCGCATAACTTTACATTGAAGAACCGTACGGGCGCACTGGACGTGGATGTGGATGTTTCCGCCGGTAAAACCCGCGAGGTCGAATTCATTCCCCGGGTGCCGGGCACCTACAGCTTTTTTTGTAACAGGAAGTTACCCTTCATGAAAAGCCATCGTGATCGCGGTATGCACGGTACGTTTGAAGTCGTTCCGGCAGAGTAGGCACCCGTAATGCGCGTCATGCTGGTCTCGGCCAACCGCGAACAAATCCCGGATCCTATTTTTCCGCTGGGGATGGCCTATATTGCAGCGACAGTCCGCCAGCGCGGATATACGCTGCATATCGTCGATCTGTGTTTTGAATCACAGCCGCTGGATGCCTTGTGGCGTCACATCAAATCGTTCCAGCCGGATGTCATCGGGCTTTCCCTGCGTAATGTGGATAATGCCGCCTACCCGCTAACCGTGGACTACCTCGGGGGGCACCGCGAGCTTATTGAAACGATACGTGCGGTAAGTGACGCTGTTGTCGTGCTCGGTGGGTCGGGATTCTCGATTCTTCCCGAGGCGTACATGGAAGCCCTGGGTGGTGACTGGGGGATCCGCGGTGAAGGTGAACAGGCGTTCGTGCAGTTGCTGGATGCCCTGGAGCAGCGATATGACCCGGGTGCTATCGCTTCCGTGGTTTCCGCGCCGGGCAGACCGGTATACGCGCAGGATGTCACCATACAGCCACACCCCGTTGTACAGCGCTGGGACACCGGTTTGCGCCCGGCGCGTGACCTGTTCGATTATCCCCGTTACATCCGCCGCGGCGGCATGGGCAATATCCAGACCAAACGGGGTTGCGTGTTCAAGTGCAACTACTGCACCTATCCGCTGCTGGAAGGCAACCGTTTTCGCAGCCGCAGTGCCGAAGATGTGGTGGATGAACTCGAAAGCCTGATGAGCGACTACGGGCCACACCCGGTATTTTTTGTCGATTCCATTCTCAACTTCCCGCGTGGACACGTTGAGGCGATCTGTGAGGAGATTCTCAAACGTCATCTCAAGGTCCGCTGGAGTTGTTATGCCACACCGGTCAAACTCGACCGTAACCAGGCGCAGTTGATGGCGCGCGCCGGCTGTGACGGTATCGAGCTGGGCACGGATGCCGTGGATGACGACCAACTGAAACGGCTGGGTAAATCCTTCAATGCCGGCATTGCCGAGCGCGCCAACCGTTTCTGTATGGAAGCAGGGCTCAAGGTCTGTCAGACCCTGATTTTTGGCGCGCCGGGTGAGACACCGCGGAGTATTCGCGCAAGCTGTGAGGCGTTAAAACGCATGCGGCCGACCGCGGTGGTGGCGATGACCGGTGTCCGCCTGTACCCGGGCACACCGCTGACGGAATCCCTGATCGAACAGGGGAGTATCCGTCGTAGTGATGTCGGTCTGTTGCCCACCTTTTACATTGACCCGGCTGTCGAGGATTTTTTACCGGGCTACCTGCAACAGCAGGCGCTGGAGGCCGGTAACTGGGTATTGCCGGGGCTTGCCGCCCCCATCCTGCCACACAACCAGCGTTTGTTACGTCGCCTGGGTATTTCAGGGCCATTGTGGCGCCTGTTGCATAAACCCTGGATGAAAATCCTGAACCGCTCCCGGTTCCGTCAGCCGAGTACCAGCTGGGGTGTCCCTAACGCGAAGCGCAAAGTGGTGTGAGCCTGCACCGGTGATGTCCGGGCATCAGGCATCCTTGTCGTCTATGCGTTCGATAATCGGGCAGCCGGCCGCGCTGCCCCGGCACAGGTTCAGGAGTAACTGCAGTTCATTGCCCAGTGTCGTGAGTTCGGCCAGGCGTGCCTGTGTTTCTTTCAGCTTCTGTGCGGTAAGTTGTCTGACCTCGTCCCGTGCATGCTGGGGGTCTTCGCGCATCCTGAGCAGGTCACGAATCTCGGCGAGGCTGAAGTTCATTTTCTGGGCGCGCTGGATGAATCTCAGGCGCGAGATATCGCTATTGTCATACTGGCGGATACCACTTGCCGTACGGGCAATTCTTGGCAGTACACCGCTCTTTTCGTAGTAGCGCAGGGTATCCGCACTCAGGCCGAGCAGTTCAGTGACATCGCCAATCCGGTAGCACGGATGTGTTGTGCTTGTGCTCATAAAATGAACCTCATGCCTGTGGCTTGTTACCCTTCGGGTATAAGCGGAGTTCAAGTTCGGCGCGCAATCTTTTCCTGGAAGGCAGGCCGGTAAACACCAGTTCCCCGTCGATGGCGATGGCCGGGGTCGACAGGACACCGAGGTCGACAGCATGATCCAGTTCCTCCAGAACATTGACCTCTCGCCACTGCAAGGCATCGCCACCCAGCTCGGTAGCGAGCGCGCGCAACTGTGCTCTGGCCTTTCCGCAAAGGCGACAACCGGGGGAGGCAAATACTTCAACGGTGAGAGTCATATTGCATCTTCCATTACTACAACATACTACATGGAGCCAACTCCAGGTCAAATGGTCAGTCTACCGAGGTTTACGGGTAGTATTGACCTGAATCAATTGCATACAGTGAAAAAACTCAGGGTTTGTGCTAGGTTAAGTTAAGGTACTGGTCCAGTCATGAGGCAGTTTGAAACTGGTATGAAATCAGTTTTACAGGTATTACTGAATGTGATGCTGGTCTCGAGCCTGCTATCCGCACCGGCTGTTGCCCAGGCGTCTGTGTCCGATATTTCCGCAATACCTTGTCAGCATGGGATGCAAAAACAGCATTCCATGGACAGGTATAGTGCTTCAGTCAGGGGAGTTCACTGCACCTGCCTCGTGGATCACTGTACTTCAATGGATGAAGACGGTTGCCAGCATTCGCCGGCTTCCTCGTACACAGCGCTCCTGGCAGATTTCATCAAATTCCCTTTCGCAGTTCATGATCGCCTGATGACTGTCTTTCGGGATAGTCACACCGGTTTGAGTGTGTCTCCCGAATCACCACCCCCTATCGTATAACACTCCCTTCAAACGGCAGCTTGCCGTTGTGCTCCTGTGGCTTGATTTTTCATGCCACGACGCCATTTTCCAGGATCCCGTGGGATTTTTTAGCAGATTTCCGGGCCTGACGGGTTTAAAAACCTTGACCTGTGCCTAAGGTACAGGTTGTAGATTAGGTTCTGTAGCCATAATGAGTTCAGCAACCAGGGAGATCTACCATGAAACAACGTATCCGCACGGGTTGGTTGCAACACCGGATGGCAAACGAGCGTATGTGTCCAACAGCGGCAACGGGGCGATAAGTGAGATCGATATCTCGGCCTGGAAAGTCACGCGTGTGGTTGAAGGTGCTGGGACAAATCACCCTGCCTGGTGACGAGGGCCATCAAATGGCAATTGTAGAATATGCGGAGAAATCATGTACACACTGACTGTTACCGACCTGGCAAATCGCAGTGGTGCAACGCCCCATGCCGTGCGTTATTACACGCGCATGGGTTTGTTGCGCCCGACACGAAACCCGGATAACGGCTACCGCCTGTACCAGCATCGTGAGGTGGGCTGGTTACGTTTTATCCGCCAGGCAAAGCGACTGGGTTATACCCTGAACGAGATTCGGGAAATCATGCATGATTCCGACCAGGGGAAGTCGCCCTGCCCGCGGGTACGGGAAATACTGCTGCGGCGTATTGATGAAAATCGTCGGCAGCTGGAGGAACTCATGGCGTTACAGACGCGTATGGAGCAGGCGCTTGCCCAGTGGGCGGAGATGCCGGATGGTGTCCCGGACGGTCATTCTGTCTGCCACCTGATTGAGTCATTTGCCATGAATGAGGATGAACAGCCGGATAAAAAGCATTGAGTCTGTGTCTGATTAATGTGTTAAGGGTGTGAACCACGGGAGAGAAAAATGGACGTAATGATAATTGCATCGAGAGAGTGTACTCAAGTGCCTGGGACGCGGCTAGACGTATGGCATGCTATTTCAACCAGAATAGAAGAAGGAAGGAATTGTTATGTTAAAGCACATTGATGAGGTGACAGACAGCGAGATACAACAGGTCGATCCTGTCTGTGGCATGCAGGTAACTGCCGACAGTGAACACCGGCATGTCCATGAGGGTACGGAGTACCTGTTTTGCAGTGATTCATGTCGCGGAAAATTTGCGGCAGAACCTGAAAAGTACCTGCATCCGGAAGAGAAGGCTTCGCCTGAGGAGGCCGGTGCCAAGCCTTACTGCCCGGACAATAGCTGTAAGATCGATACGTCTCTCTATACCTGTCCGATGCACCCGGAAGTGCAGCAGACGGGGCCGGGCGCCTGCCCCAAATGCGGTATGGCACTGGAGCCCATGACCGTACCGGTGGCAGCCACACGTACCGAATACACCTGCCCGATGCACCCGGAAATTGTCCAGGACCACCCCGGCAGCTGTCCGAAGTGTGGCATGGCGCTGGAACCGCGCAGTGTCGAAGTGGAAGAGGACACCAGCGAGCTGGATTATATGACCCGGCGCTTCTGGTTCAGTACCCTGCTGGCCATCCCGGTGTTTCTCAGCGCCATGGCGGCGGAATTCTGGCCGGATGCCACGGCGCGGATTATTGCACCTCATACCCGCCAGTGGATTGAACTGATACTGGCGACACCGGTGGTGTTATGGGGCGGCTGGGTGTTTTTTGTGCGTTGCTGGCAGTCCATCGTCAACCGCAGCCTCAACATGTTTACCCTGATCGGTATCGGCGTGGCGGTGGCCTGGCTCTACAGTGTGGCCGGAACGGTTTTCCCCGGTATCTTCCCGGCATCAGTCTTCAATGAATTTGGCGTGGTCCCGGTCTATTTTGAGGCGGCAGCCGTCATTACTGCGCTGGTGCTGTTGGGACAGGTGATGGAATTGCGCGCGCGCAGCCAGACCAATGCCGCCATCAAGATGCTGCTGGGGCTGGCGCCGAAGACAGCACGTATTGTCCGTGAGGATGGTCGCGAAGAAGATATTCCCATGGAGCAGGTCAAGGTCGGCGATATCCTCAGGGTCCGTCCCGGTGAGAAAATCCCGGTGGATGGCACCGTCCAGGAGGGTGTCAGCAATGTTGACGAATCCATGGTCACCGGCGAGCCTGTGCCGGTTGAAAAGACACCCGGTGAGAAGTTGATCGGCGCCACGGTCAACGGGACCGGCAGCCTGTTGATGCGTGCCGAGAAGGTGGGTTCCGATACCCTACTGGCCCAGATTGTGAAGATGGTGGCCGAAGCGCAGCGTTCCCGTGCGCCCATCCAGAAACTCGCCGATGTGGTGGCGGCCTACTTTGTCCCGGCTGTGGTACTGAGTTCCATCATCACTTTCATTATCTGGTGGAACTGGGGGCCTGAACCCGCGTTGGCCAACGCGGTCATCAACGCGGTAGCGGTTTTGATTATTGCCTGCCCCTGTGCACTGGGGCTGGCTACGCCTATGTCGATCATGGTCGGCACCGGCAAGGGCGCCATGATGGGGGTGTTGATCAAGAATGCTGAAGCGCTGGAAGTGATGCGCAAGGTCGATACCCTGGTGATCGACAAGACCGGCACCCTGACGGAGGGCAAACCCAAACTGGTGTCGATCGTCGCGGTCGATGGCTTCAGGGAACAGGATATCCTGCGCCTTGGTGCAAGTCTTGAGCGGGCCAGTGAACACCCGCTCGCGGAGGCTATCGTACGTGGTGCAGAGGAAAAAGAAGTACCGCTGGCATCGACCGATGATTTTGAATCTGTCACCGGCAAGGGTGTGACCGGCAAAGTGGACGGACGGGCCGTGGCGCTGGGGAACCTGAAACTGCTGGAAAGCCTGTCCATTGATCCGGGAGAGTTGCCCCGGCTGGCGGAGGAGGGACGCGCACAGGGCCAGACGGTCATGCTGGTCGCCATTGACGGCAAGGCGGCGGGGCTGATTGGTGTAGCTGACCCGATTAAACCCTCCACGCCGGAAGCGATTGCCGATCTCCACAAGGAGGGGCTGAGGGTGGTGATGTTGACCGGTGACAGTCGTACCACGGCGCAGGCCGTGGCCAGCAAGCTGAATATCGACCAGGTCGAGGCGGAAGTGTTGCCCGATCAAAAGGCGGCGATCGTTAAGAAGCTCCAGGATGAAGGGCGAATCGTCGCCATGGCCGGCGACGGTATCAATGACGCGCCGGCACTGGCCCAGGCGCATGTCGGCATCGCCATGGGGACAGGTACGGATGTGGCCATGGAAAGTGCCGGTGTTACGCTGGTGAAAGGTGATTTGCGTGGCATCGTGCGTGCGCGGCGGTTGAGCCGTATGGTGATGCGCAATATTAAGGAGAACCTGTTCTTTGCCTTTATTTACAACTCGCTGGGTGTGCCGGTGGCAGCAGGTGTGCTCTACCCGGTATTCGGTATTCTGTTGTCACCCATGATTGCGGCTGTGGCGATGAGTTTTAGCTCTGTGTCAGTGATCAGCAATGCGTTGCGTCTGCGTAAGGCGCGTATCTGACCAAGGAGATAACCATGGATTTTCGAAAAGTAACAGCCATCTTTCGTCCCGGCCGGCTCGAGGCCGTGGAGGAAAAGTTGCGCAGTATGGGCGTCCCGGGCATCAGCGTGACCAAGGTCAAGGGGTATGGTGAATATGCCAATTTCTATGAACCTGACTGGATGTGTGAGTATGTCCGTGTCGAGGTGTTTATTGGTAAAAACAAGGCGGAAAAAATTGCCGAAGCCATCGTTGAGGTAGCGCACACCGGCGTTGATGGTGACGGCATCGTGGCGGTATTGCCCGTGGAATCTGTTTATCACATCCGCCTGAAAGAGAAGTGTAGCCAGGAGGTTTGTGACTAGCTCTGCAGGAGGTGAAGGTATGCTGCTTTCAGGAAGAAAATACGATTCGTTACAGGAAACCGTATTAACAGGTAGCTCTGCTGTAAGGTTGGAAAATGACACCGGGCTGATCGGTACAGCTATTATTTCGACGGTATTCGCAGATTACAGGGGTAATATCGCTGTCAGGCTCTGGGACGACACCCTGGTGCAGGGCCAACAGGATGCACCCTGTACCCTCGTTTTCAGGGAGCCTGGAGCGTTACGCGACGTGATCCTGCACCGCAATTTGCTGCGGCTTGCTGAGAGTTACCTGATCGGTGCAATTGATGTGGAGGGTAATCTGGAGTCCCTGTTCGATCTCAGGAACTATCTGGATAATCTTGAGCTTTCTCTCGGTACGCGGCTGTACCTGTTGCGCCAGGCGCTACGTCTGCCGCGGCTGAGTCATCATGATTCCACCCGAAACCGGCGTGCCAGGTTGACAGAACATCGAAACTCCCGTGCCAGTATTGCGCATCACTACGATGTCAGTAACGATTTCTACCGCGTGTGGCTCGATCCGGAAATGGTGTATTCCTGCGCCTACTTCCGTAACAGCGACCAGGCACTGGCCGAGGCGCAACGGGACAAACTGGATTATTTATGCCGAAAACTGCGGCTTGAGCCCGGCCAGACACTGCTGGATATCGGCTGTGGGTGGGGTGCGCTGGCGTTGTGGGCAGCGCGCCATTACGGGGTGCAGGTACACGGTATTACCCTCAGTCAGGCGCAACAGCAATTGGCGCAGGAACGGGTACGTGAAGCCGGTCTGGAATCGCAGGTGAAGATTGAGTTGCTGGATTATCGGGACCTTCCGCAAGATGCACAATATGATCGTGTCGTCAGCGTTGGCATGTTCGAGCATGTCGGTGTCAGGAACTTCCCGACTTACTTCGGTACCGTTCAACGCGTGCTGAAACCTGATGGGCTGTTTCTTAACCATGGTATCACCAGCGAGACCGGCTGGCAGCGTACGCCGCTGACACGATTTATGAACCGCTACATATTTCCCGATGGTGAGCTGGCCCGCATCAGCGACGTGACCGATGCCATGGAACGTGCCGGTTTTGAGCCCCTCGATGTAGAATGTTTGCGGCGACACTACGCACTCACGTTACGACACTGGGTTCAGATGCTGGAGGCAAGGCGTGACGAAGCAATAGCCTGTTCAAGTGAAGTGACCTACCGCTTGTGGCGCCTGTATATGGCCGGCTGTGCCTATTATTTCGATGAAGGCAGCATTGGTCTGCACCAGGTGCTGGTCGGTCATAAGCACCAGCAGCAACCCGTACCCCTGAGACGTGATGACCTCTATAAGTAAGGTCAGGACACGGTGTCTGAACCGGTTCTGGCAGTCGCATGCATGTATATGCGCCAGGTACCCGTACCCAAAAGCTGACCCATCATTAAATCACTGGATCCCAATGCTGCGGTGGCTGGTGAGCAGGTTTCGGTTTTGTGTTGGCGTTATGGTTTACACTGCGGCTCGCGTTGGGGATTTCCCGTTCAGGGCATCTGTGAACGATTTGCTACGCACCTTGCTGCATCATCAGGCTGTGTCCTGTGCTGTTCAGTGGCGGGTATTGGTAAGCGCTGACGCGGGTCTGTGAGCAATGCTTCGAGGTGTGGCTGCAGCAAGGCCAGGGTTTTCTGTTTGGCGATTTCCAGAATTTTCGACCCGCCCTCGGTATGTGGCCAGGGCAGCTCAGGCAATTCTGGTTCCAGCACAATGACGGCTGTGCCACAGTTGCAACGGCATAGTGCAAAGCCTGACTCCTGGTCGGTGAGATACCAGGGCCGCTGATGAAGCAACAGGCGATTAATAATTTCCAGCAGGGGCCAGGGTTGTTGAAGAACCTTGCTCATATCGTTTTCCCGGCCGGGGTGTCGCCCGATCTGGTGTACGATCAAGGCGTCCAGTCCGTGTTTGCAACAGATAGCATCGGCCGGCGCAAGGTCGATCAGCGCACCGTCGCTGTAGTAACGATCATCGATAATCACCGGCTTGTACAGGATAGGTATTGCTGCGCTCGCCATCATGCGTGGCGCCAGCTCACCTGTGTTGAATACAACCTTTTCACCCTGGTCCAGATTAATCGCCGTAATATATAGTGGATAACGACAGTCCTCGAAGGATTGAGCAGTGAGGTTGCGTCGAAAGAAATCTGTCGCAGCCGCCGTATCAGATAAGCCGGTGAAACCGATTCCCTTGTTCCTGACTATGCTCCAGATGACATGGCGTACAGGATCCGGCGTCCAGAACTCTTCACGCCTGACGTGATGAATGGCATCGGCCCAGGCTTTCAGATCGGTGCCGCTGGCAGCGATACCACCCACCACGGCGCCGGCACTGCAACCGGCCGCGGCTGAGACAGGGATGCCCATCTCCTCCAGTGCCATCATGAAGCCGGTGTGGGCATAGACGCCACGGCTTCCGCCAGCACTCAGTACCACACCGATCCGCGGTGGATGCTGTGGTGTTGTTGCGCTTCGGAGTCCAAGCCATTTGGCGAACTTCCGGAACCCATTTTGTAATGGCCATGTTTTCATGGTGGCCTCTGATGGTTATGGCAGGCTTCTGGCATGCCGGTGCAGGGGACGGACTCGCCAGTGTGGTTGCAGGTGATTTGCCCGGTCTGAAGATAAGCTGATTTTGTCATTCCCTGGTGACTGACGACTCCGAACCCAGATCGGGTGGGAAATCATCAACCTGGATAACGTCCTCACGAGCCGCCAGCGCCTGGCGAAAACATTCGGCCTCTTCATCGTTAATGATGTTTTCCCTGACGGCTTGCTCAATGACGTCTTCTTCTGACTTGTCAGCCGGCAGTTGTTTTGTTTTGATGGCCCTGTGAATACGTTTTCGTACCGGTTCGGCCGCGATAACCTTCAACAGGGCGTCTTCGACACGGCCGAGGGGTTCCAGCACACTGTCGGGCTGATAGATGCCTTCGGTCAGGCGGTCGCGTGCGGTCGAAGGTTCCAGGATCAGGCTTGCAACCTCGTGGCCGAGCCTGTCACCCGGTGGCCTGAAGGCCGGGCCGGCGGGGAAAACCAGCAAGCGCATCAACCCGGCAAGTGGCCGGTTGGGGAAGTTCTGGAACAGCAGATCGAAGGCGTGCTGTATTTCGTACAGGGATTGCTCACAGGCCCATCGCATTAATGGCGTGTCGGATTCCGGGCGCCCCTGGTCTTCGTAGTGTTTCAGTACACACGATGCCAGGTACAGGTGGCTGAGTATGTCGGCCAGACGGCCCGAGAGTTTTTCCTTCCGCTTGAGGGCGCCTCCCAGCGTCAGCATAGTCAGGTCCGCGCACAGGGCAAACGCGGACGACATCCGTTCCAGCTGCCGGTAATAGAGGCCCGATGCACCCCTAACCGGTCGGGATACAAGGCGGCCGCCGGTCAGCCCCATAAACAGCGTCCGGGCAAGGTTGCTGATGACCATGCCAACATGACCGAACAGGGCTTTGTCAAAGTGCCTGATGGCGCGTCGGGTATCCGTGTCTGCTACCGCCTGCATTTCCTTGTAGACCCAGGGGTGGCTGCGCACAGCACCCTGCCCAAAGATAATCAGGCTGCGGGTGAGGATGTTAGCCCCTTCAACGGTAATACCGATGGGGACTCCCTGGTAAACCCGTCCCATGATATTACGCGGCCCCAGTGATATACCGGCGCCAGCCAGTACATCCATGGCGTCATTGATGACCTTCCTCATGGTCTCGGTGGAATGGTATTTAATAATGGCGGACAGCACGGAGGGTTGTTCGCCGTTATCGATTGCCACGGCTGTGACTGTCCTTGCGGCATCCAGCATGTAGGTGTAGCCGGCGATACGGGTGAGGGCTTCCTCCACGCCTTCAAAGCGTCCGATGGGGAGCTGAAACTGGGTACGGACACGTGCGTACGCCCCGGTGAAGCGGGAAGCGGTTTTTCCCGCCGCCGTACTCAGCGCGGGCAGGGAGGTAGAACGCCCCACTGCCAGCCTTTCCATCAGCATGCGCCAGCCGTGTCCCGCGTGTTGTGGACCGCCGAT
>Ga0256829_1003428_pt1 | contig 11000 bp, 9 predicted proteins | sample 131447metaG_FD_185979 | JGI IMG/M metagenome (GOLD analysis project Ga0256829, IMG submission 185979) | Hydrothermal vent microbial communities from Lau Basin, Pacific Ocean - 131-447 | ecosystem: Environmental > Aquatic > Marine > Hydrothermal vents | place: Pacific Ocean: Lau Basin | collected... | reverse complement strand
ACGATATACTCCTAAGATCCACTTCATCAAAAGCTCTTTTGCAAACCATATCAAGATGCAAACAATCACATATAGAAATCGATATAGACCCCATATCTTTTTCTTAAACTGTTTTTATGTATAATATATCTAAATTGCTATCAGGAGGAGTTGACTGTGCAAAAAAAGGATATTTTTAATTATCTTTCAAATAAAAAAGATGACTTTAAAACAAAATATGGAATATCAAAAATGATTGTTTTTGGATCATTTGCAAAAAACAAACAAAATACAAACAGCGACTTAGACTTGGCAATAGACACCAAAGAGAGTGATTATTTTCTACTTTATGATTTGAAAGAAGAGATAGAAGAAGAGTTAAATTTAAAAGTTGATTTGATAAGACTGCGAGAAAAGATGAATCCATACTTGAAAAAAAGGATTTTAAGTGAGGGTAATTATGTATGATATTCAGTTGGTTTTAGATATATTAACTCAAATTATAGAAGCTGCCGAAGAGGTTAAGAATAAATGTAAATATGCTAAATGTGTTGAAGATTTTTGTGATACTGAAGTTGGACAAGAAAAACTTGACAGTATTTGTATAAAATTGATAGCCATAGGAGAAAGCTTAAAAAATATAGATAAAATAACTGATAAAATATTATTGAGTATGTATCCTCAGGTAGATTGGAAAAAGATAAAAGGAATCAGAGACTTTATTTCTCATCACTATTTTGATATTGATGCAGAAATAATTTATTCAATTTGCAATAAACATATAGATGAGGTTGTTGAAACCTTATATTTAATAAAAGAAGATATAAATGATAAAAAGATATAAAACAAAAAAGATTTTTGTAGGTGCAGTAGCAGTAGGCGGGGATGCACCCGTATCTGTGCAGTCTATGACATTTAGTAAAACAAGAGATATTGAGGCTACTTTAGCTCAGATAAAAAAACTTCATTTTGCAGGATGCGATATAGTCAGGGTCGCAGTGCCGGATTATGAAGATGCTTATGCTTTAAAAGAGATAAAAAAAAGAAGCTCACTTCCTGTGGTGGCTGATATACACTTTAATTATCGTTTTGCTTTGATTGCTGCTGAAAGTGTGGATTGTATAAGAATAAATCCTGGAAATATCGGTGCAAAAAGCAGAGTTAAAGAGGTGGTTAAAGCTTGCGAGGGCAGAGGCATACCCATAAGAATAGGAGTCAATTCAGGAAGCCTTGAAGCCCAGTTTGAAAACAAGTACGGTCAAAGTGCAAAGGGTATGGTGGAATCCGCTCTTTATAATATAAAATATCTTGAAGATTTGGGCTTTACAAACTTTAAAATTTCACTAAAAGCCAGTGATGTTGAAAGAACTGTAGAAGCTTATAGGATGTTAAGAGTGCTTGTGGATTATCCTTTTCATTTAGGAGTTACCGAAGCCGGTACTCTTTTTCACTCCACCGTCAAATCCTCCATAGCACTCGGCACACTTTTACTTGAGGGCATAGGAGATACTATGCGAGTGTCAATAACCGGGGAACTTGAAAAAGAGATAGAAGTGGCAAGGGCCATACTAAAAGACAGCGGAGTAGTTAAAAGCGGGGTCAATATCATCTCATGCCCGACTTGTGGCAGGATAGAAGCTAACCTTGTAAAAGCAGTAGCAGAAGTCGAAGAGAGACTCTCACATATAAAAACTCCTCTAAATGTATCTGTTATGGGGTGTGCTGTAAATGCTTTGGGTGAAGCTAAAAGTGCAGATGTTGCCATAGCCTACGGAAAAGGGAGTGGTCTTGTGATAAAACGAGGTGAGATAATAGCGAAACTTGATGAAAAGTTACTTGTCGATAAATTTGTACAAGAAGTGGAAAAAGCAGCTTTGGAGATAGAAAATGGTTGATTCTTTAAATAGTGTAAATCTTGAAAAAGCAGTTTTGTGTTCCATTGTTTTTGATCCTGTAAGTTTTGAAAATGTCGCAGAAAAGCTAAAACCAAAAGACTTTTATCTTCCGTTTCACAAATATCTTTTTGAAGCGATGATTGAGTGCGAAAGGGAAGACAAGCCTATTGATGAAGAATTTTTGAAAAAAAAATTAAAACAAAAAAACAGATTTGATGAGGGAGCTTTTTTAGATATACTCACTTCAAACCCACTCTCAAGCACATCAGCTTATATAAATGAAATAAAAGAAAAATCCATAAAAAGAGAGTTGGTTTCTTTAACAAGCGATATAAAAGAAGTTGCGGTAGAAAAAGATTTGCCTTCAAATGATGTAGTAGACCTTATCCAGCAAAAGTTATACAAGATAACAGAGGAAGCAAATAGCAGCGATTTTAGAGATTCCCCTGAAATGGTGGAATCAACTTTGAGACATATTGAAGAGATGAAAAAAAGAGGGAATTCAGGAGTTGTTGGAGTTGATACGGGATTTAAAAAGCTAAATGAACTTACAACAGGATTTGGAGAGGGAGATCTTGTCATCATAGCGGCAAGACCTGCTATGGGTAAAACAAGCTTTGCTCTAAATCTTGCTGAGAGAGCTTTAAAAGATAAACTTGGAGTTGCTATATTTTCCCTTGAAATGCCAGCAGAACAGCTTATGATAAGGATGCTAAGCTCTATAACTTCCATACCTATGCAAAAACTGAAAATCGGTGATTTAAATGATGATGAGTGGAGCAGACTTTCAAGTGCTATGGACGAGATGAGCAAATCAAAACTTTTTGTCGATGATAACGGGCTTGTGGATATTCACCATGTAAGATCTAAACTTAGAAAGTTAAAATCATCTCATCCTGAAATCTCTCTTGCTATCATAGACTATCTGCAACTTATGAGCTCATCAGGCAATAAAGACAGACACTTGGAAGTTTCAGAGATAAGCAGAGGCTTAAAACTTTTGGCAAGAGAGTTAAACATGCCCATCATCGCACTTTCTCAACTTAACAGATCTCTTGAAAGCAGAGGCGATAAAAGACCGATGTTAAGTGACTTAAGAGAGTCTGGGGCTATTGAGCAGGATGCTGATCTTATACTTTTTGTTTACAGGGATGATGTTTACAGGATAAGAGAAGAAAAAGAAAAAGAGATAAAAGCAAGAAATGACGGAAAAGAGTATAGAAGTAACTTTTTCTCAAAACCGGAAGAAGATTCAGAAATCATCATAGGTAAAAATAGAAATGGACCTGTCGGGGTGGCTGATCTTGTTTTTCAAAAAAGTTGCACAAGATTTGTAGATAAGACACAGATGCCGACAGAGATAGTTTACGAAGATGTCAGAGAAACAAACATAGAGATACCTTCGGTGATTTAAATGGATGAGCTGAAGCTTTCTCTTTTTTCAAGAAAAAGAGAAGTTTTTGCACTTATTTTATTCTTAGCGATTTTATTTTCATTTAATATCTTTTTAAAATATAAACAATTTCAAGATTTTAAATCCTCAAAATATTTTAAAACATCAGCGATAGTTTTAAGCCAATATATAAAAACTACAAAAAAAGGTAAAAAATATACAGTTTTAAAGTTAAAAACCGATAACTCTCTTAAATTTTATGGTATAAGTTGGCAGAAAAATTTAAAAAATATGCAAAGCAATACAATAAAACTTAAAATAAATACCAAAAAGATAAGCTTTTATAGATACTTAAAAGGCTTTTTTGCTCCTGTATATGGTATGAAAATCACAAATCATAATGTAGGTTTAAAACAAAAGATATCCACAATAATACAAAATGAACATAAAAGCAGATCAATAAAAGAACTTTTCTCGGCACTTTTCTTAGGCGCTTCTTTACAAAAAAATTTAAGAAAAAAGATACAAATTCTTGGAATATCTCACTTGGTGGCAATAAGCGGTTTCCATCTTGGTGTCTTATCGGCTATAATTTTTTTTATCTTAACCCCTGTTTACAGATTTTTTCAAAACAAGTTTTTTCCATATAGAAACCTTAGACTTGATTTGATGATAGTTACACTTTTTATATTGTTTGGGTATCTCTATCTTGTAGGCTTCATGCCGTCATTGATACGGGCATACACGATGCTTGTTATCGTATATATTTTATATATCAGACACATAGAGATTATCTCATTTCAAACTTTAGCATTAACAACTGTTCTTTTGCTATCTTTTTTTCCAAATCTTCTTTTTTCCATATCATTTTGGTTTTCTATAAGCGGTGTATTTTATATATTTTTATTTTTAAAGTATTTTTCGTCCTTGAAACCTTGGCAAATCATTATCTTGCTTAACTTTTGGGTCTATCTTATGATGCAACCCATAGTTCATGCAATATTTGGTCTTTTTAGTTTATATCAGATCTACTCACCGATTTTATCGATGTTGTTTATCCTTTTCTATCCGCTTGAACTTTTTTTACATATTATAAATCATGGAGATTTGTTGGATGGGATGATTTTAAAACTTTTTTCCATAAAAGCAACCATAATACAGATAAAAACTCCATTATGGTTTTTGATTTTATTTATCTTTTTTTCACTTTTTTCTGCCTATAAAAAAATATTTTTATATATCTTGATACTTCTGGACCTTCTGTTTTTTGGATATTTGATATTGGCCAAAATTTCATAACTAAACCTTATGGCAGTTTCAAGATATGCTATTCAACCGTTACACTTTTTGCTAAATTTCTTGGCATATCAACATCATTGCCAAGTCTTATAGATATCTCAAGAGCCAAAAGTTGGATTATAACACTCATTTCAAAAAATTCAAGCATCGGATGCTCATATCCTTTTGTTTTTATGAAATCATCTGCTATATCAAACTCTAACGGACTAAGAGCAAGTATCGTGGCATCTCTGGCACTGAGTTCTTCGACATTGCTTTTAACTTTATCATAAAGCAAAGTTTTTGGCATCAATGCAACCGTAAAGAGTTCGCTATCAGCTAGTGCAATAGGACCATGTTTCATCTCACCTGCTGGGTATCCCTCAGCGTGAAGGTAGCTTATCTCTTTAAGTTTTAATGCACCTTCTAATGCCAATGGAAAAAATAAATCTCTTCCTATAAAGAAAAAGCCATGACCGTGAAGATATCTTTTGGATAGTCTTCTTATCTTTTCATGGATTTTATCATCAACCTTGAGTACAGTAGGCACTTTAAGCAAAGCTTGTATCTCTTTTTCTATCGTTTGCTTTGCCAAACTACCTTTTATCTTGCCAAGTTTTAAAGAGAGCATCCAAAGAACTGCCAGTTGAGTAGTAAATGCTTTTGTACTGGCAACCCCTTTTTCTATACCTGCTCTTGTTAGCAAAATTTCATCACTTATTCTAACAATAGAAGAGTTGTCCACATTGCAAATAGCTAAAGTTTTAAGTCCCGCATTTTTTGCCATCTTAAGTGCTTGAAGAGTATCAGCAGTTTCACCACTTTGAGAAATAACTATAAAAAGAGTATCATTTTGTAAAAGTGGATTTTTATATCTAAATTCACTAGCTATTTCTACTGTACATTTTATCTTTGAAACTCTTTCAAACAGATATGATGAAGCTAATGCGGCATGATAGCTTGTGCCGCAAGCACATATTTTTATCTCACAAATTCCGTCAAAAAAGTCATCATTTATATTTTCAAGTTCAATATTATCTTTAAAAACTCTACCCATAAGAGTTTCACTTGTAACTGCACTTTGCTCATATATCTCTTTTTCCATAAAAAATCTATAACCATCTTTTTGAGCAGAGAGTTTACTGGTAGAGAGTTTTTTATAGTTTAGTATTTTGCTTTTTGAATTATTTAAAAGTTTTATTTCTCCTTTTTTGGCATATCCAAGATCAAAATCATTTAAGTAAATAACTTCTTCTGCAAGACCTATCAAAGGTGCATCACTTGAGCTGAAAAATATCTCATCCTCATCGTTTTTACCTACAATCAAAGGAACTAGGTTTTTAGCAAAAAATATCTTTTCTTCATCAGCCTTTGAGATAAGAAGTATGGCATAAGCTCCTTTTAGAGCCTGTATAGTTTTTTCAAATGCCTCAAATGGTTTATTGTTTTTTAAGTTTTCTTCAAAAAGATGTACTATAACCTCACTGTCTGTTTGAGATAAAAAATTGTATCCTTTTGATACAAGTTCTTTTTTTAATTCTTGAAAATTTTCAATAATCCCATTATGAATGATATATGAAAACTCCCCAAAATGTGGATGAGCATTGAGTTCTGTGGGTTTTCCATGTGTTGCCCACCTTGTGTGGCCAATGGCTATGCCAAATCCTTTGCTTTGAAAATTTTTAGTCTTTTCTTTTAAATTTTCAAGTTTTCCAACGGCTTTAAAGTGTACTATTTCATGATCTTTTAAAACCGCCAATCCGGCACTGTCGTATCCTCTGTACTCCAACTCTTTTAAACCCTGAAGTATGATATGTTTTTTTTCTTTTTCACCTATGTAGCCTACTATTCCGCACATGTATTATTCCTTGTTATTTCATCTCTTATTTTTTCTATATTATTACAAAATTTTCCATTTTTTTCTATCAAAAATAGATTATGGGCTCTGTTTTTAATGGTTTGGATTTTTGCAGTTGCTATATCAACACCAAATTTATCAAAAACTGATACTACATGAGCTATCAGTGCCTTTTGATCTTTGGTGTGAAGTATCATTTTAGCATAAGTTTTTGAGTGTTTACAATCAAAAATCAAATCATCAGGATAAATGACAGGAGTTTTGTATGTTATGTGATGACTCATATCAAATGATTTATCAAGTATCTCTTTTATATAAAAAATTTCATCTTTTTCAATATTTTCTAAAAAATCTATCTTAAAGTATTTGATATTATCAAAAAGTTTAAAAATATCCATGCTTGCAATACTAAGAGAGCTTAATTTACCAAGCAGATATCCTATATTTAACTCGTTCTTTCTGATTATCTTAATACTTAGATTTTCTTCTGTATATATTTTATAATCATACTCCTTTTCTTTTAGTGAGTCTGCCCAGTTTGCTATATTTATGATTTGTATTGGTTTGTATTTGATTAAAAATATATTTGAATTGATGGATAAAATCTTTTTTTGTAATATCTTAGATAGATTTATAAAATCGACAAATTTTTTAAGAGTATTTTCTTTTCTGAGTCTTCTTGAAGTCTCATCGATAAGCTCTTCTTTTTCAAAAGTGTTGAGAGAGATATAATATAACTCTTTCAAAAGAGAAGATGAAAAATGAGAATATATCTTTTTATTGACTGATTTCATATCACAATATGTTAAAATATATAACATTTTTAAAACTTTTACACTTCTTAACTTTGATATAAAAAAAAGTATAACTTTTTCGCTATATATATCTTCTCTGCTTGCAGTTGTACTCATAAGCGTATGATATCTTATGAGAGTAACTCCTGTATTTATGAGATTTTCTGAAAAATTCAATTTTTTAGCTTGATTTTTAAAGATACTGGTACCTACAATCCGATGATCTTTTTTTCTGCCTTTTCCTATATCATGAAAAAATATGACAAGTCTAAGAAGTGCTTTTTCCTCTTTTTTCAACTCTTTAAAAAGATTTTTTATATTCTCCTCTTCTATATTTTCAAGAAAATACAGAGTTTTTATAGAGTGTATATCAACAGGATATTTGTGATATCCGTCAAATTGGGGTAAATTCATAATCTTTTTAAACGGTGTAAAAATCTTTTGTAAAATATCAGCTTGAAAAAAAGTATCAAAAAGATTAAATTGATAATCTTTAAAAAATATTTCTCTTTTTATCTTATAAACCTCTTTAGAGCCAGTTCTTGTAAATTTTGTTTTTTTAAGATAATTTATATAACTTATATCAAAAGTATAATTTTTTTCTTGAAAAGTTAAACTTTGTTTTAAAACATTTATATATGTGTCACCTTTTTTATTGAGATTGGCTACGATATGACCATCACAATCATACAATTCTTTGCCGATATAGCTTTTTCTTAGTTTTGGTATATTGTCCTTTTCAAAAAGTACAGTCTTTGTCAATTTTTTTATAAGCAATTTTGTTGTTATTTTTATAGTCCATAAAGAGTGCAAAGTTTGACTTACCAGCCTGTTTTGAGCATTTCTGAATTTTCCGTCCCTAAAGCCTAAAAGTAAAGCCACTTCAGGTATATTTTCAAGATTTAAAATATCATTTTTCTTCTTGCAGCAAAGATGAAGAGCGGATCTTACCCTGTATAACAACTCAAGTGCAACCCTGTATTCTTTGTATTCACTTTCACTTATATACTTTGGCACCAACTCTTTTGTATTTTTTACTTTATACAGTACATTTGCTATCCAAAATAAAGAGTTTGCATCTCTTAGTCCACCAACTCCGTCTTTGATATTTGGTTCCATATTGAGCTGAAATTTTTTATATCTTGCTCTGTTGGTGTCTCTTAGCTTTGAGATAAACTCTTTTTGCTTATATGCTCTTATCTTATCTATCTCTCTTTCGGTTTTCATCCATAAAATCTTTGAACCGCATAAAAATCTTGCTTCTATAAGAGCTGTTTTGATAGTAATGTCTGTTTTGCTAATGCTGAGTAATTCATCAATTTTGTGAGTTCTGTGTCCGAGTTTTAATCCTGCATCCCAAAATATATGAAGCAGTGATTCTATAATAGGCTCAATGTTGTATCCTTGAATATCTTCATAGACAATCATCAAGTCAATATCTGAGTATATGCAAAGTTGTTCTCTTCCATAACTTCCAAGAGCAGACAAGGCTATGGGAATTTGACTTTGAAATGGCAAATAATCTCCAAAAAATTTTCTCAAAACATATTTAAAAGTTGTATTTATAAACTCATCAACTTTTTTAGTATGCTTTACAAGAAAATCTTTCCCCTGATTTTCTTTGAAAATATATCCAATAGAGTTTAAATACTCTTTGATATGACTTTTGATTTCTTTGGATATCTCAAAATCAGTAGCATTTTTCTCTATCAAATCTTCGATTTTGAAGCTTAAAGTATTCATATTATTTCTTAATTCTCAGCTTTCGACCAAAAAAATTCTATCCATCCCTTTGCTTCTTTAACTGCAAAATCAGGCTTTATTAAAGAATTTGGTTTGTAAAAAATAGCAGCATTTTTAAATTCAACTTCAGGAAATCTTTTTTTAAGAAGTAGCGTTATCTCATACATCGTCTCTCCGCTGTCTATGATATCATCAACTATAACGACTTTTTTTGATTTGGATAAATCAGGAATATTATAAACTTTTATATATTCAAGCTTTTTTTGATTGTCATAATGGACTGAATTAAGTGAATAAAGGTTTCTTATGCTCATGTGTTCAGCGAGGAAATGACCCAGCGTCATTCCCCCTCTTGCAATCGCTATTATAGTGTCACAACCAAAAGATTGTAAGTCTCTTGCCATCACTTCAACATCTTTGCTAAATTCATCATAAGAGTAAAATATCATCTTAATCCCTAATGAAATATAAAAATGAGCGAGCCGATGGCAGCTATGGAGACAACACCTATGTTTATCCTTTTAAATTCTCCTCTTACAAGAAGTAAAAACAAATATGCTATAAAACCAAGAGACAAGCCATTGGTTATAGAGTAAGTCAGAGGCATCATAAGAGTTATGATAAAAGCCGATATGGCGGTTGGAATATCTTTAAAATTGATATTTTCCAATTCTGTAAACATCAAAACTCCAACCATAACAAGTATTGGATAAATCGCATTTGCAGGGATAGATTTAAAAAGTGGCAACATAAAAAGAGTTAGTATAAAAAATAAACCAGTTGCTACTGCTGTCAGTCCAGTTCTTCCACCTTCCTCGACTCCACTTGCACTTTCTATAAAACTTGTAGTTGTAGAAACCCCAAGAAGTGCTCCTAAGCTCGTGGCAACTGCATCAACTTCTAATGTTTTTTGAAGTTCTTTTGAATCATCTTCAAAAAGCCCTGCTCTGTATCCTACTCCCGCAAGTGTACCAAGTGAATCAAACATATCCGTTATCAAAAATGTTATTATGACAGGTATCAAAGATAAAGATAAAGCACCCATAATATCAAGTTTTAAAAAGATTGGTGAAATAGAGGCCGGCATTGAAAACAGTGATGTTGGAAGCTGACCAAGCCCAAAACTCCAACCGACTACAGAAGTCAACAAAATAGCAAGTATGAAAGCTCCTTTAATCCTCCATGTATAAAAAGCAAAGGCTACAAAAAGACCAAATATTCCAAGCAGTACATGAGGGTCTGATAAATGTCCAAGTGAAACTAAAGTGGCTTTATTTGCAACTACGATACCCATCTCTTTAAGACCTATAAAAGCTATAAAAGCTCCAATACCGGCACTAATTGCACGCCTTAAATCTTTAGGAACACTTTGCATCACCCAAACTCTAAATCTTGTGAAAGAAAGTATAACAAACAAAGCCCCCGAGATAAATACGATTCCCAAGGCAGTTTGCCAAGGCAGTTTCATCCCCAAAACCAAACCAAAAGTGAAATATGCATTAAGACCCATGCCAACACTCATAGCAATCGGCGTATTTGCCCATAGTCCGTTTAAAACAGTTGATATGATGGTTATAAGTGCGGTTGCAGTCATGATAGCACTCATATCCATCCCTGTTTTTCCCATTATGATAGCATTAACAGGAACTATGTACATCATTGTTAAAAAAGTTGTAAAACCGGCTCTTACCTCCGTTTTTACATTTGTATCTCTTTCTTTCAGCTGAAACATACCCAACATTTTTTTCCTTTTATATAAAATAATCATGTATTATATCTATATATATTTTAAATTTTGGTATAATCTCAAAAATTAAACAAAGAGTAATAATGAAAAACTTGATTGAAAAAATTGAAAAAAATGAAAGAATAAATTTTAGTGAAGCACTTAGTTTGTATGATATGGACTTGTTCGTACTTGGTAGATTAGCTGATGAAAAAAGAAAAGCAATGTATGGTAAAAAAAGCTTTTTCAATATAAACAGGCATATCAATCCTACGAATGAATGCAAAGATATATGTAAATTTTGTGCATTTTCAGCTAATAGAAAAAATCCAAA
>Ga0256829_1003427_pt1 | contig 11001 bp, 7 predicted proteins | sample 131447metaG_FD_185979 | JGI IMG/M metagenome (GOLD analysis project Ga0256829, IMG submission 185979) | Hydrothermal vent microbial communities from Lau Basin, Pacific Ocean - 131-447 | ecosystem: Environmental > Aquatic > Marine > Hydrothermal vents | place: Pacific Ocean: Lau Basin | collected... | reverse complement strand
TCTGATTTCACCTGGAAAAAGGCCCCCCGGCGAATTGAGGCAACAACCCTTTCATGTGCGCAGGATCACAGCCTTTTTATCTCTTTTTGGAAATTCCTCACCGTGAGAATAGGGATTGCCGGGCTTGGTTCAGCGGGGACTTATCTTGTTAAGAGATTGCATGATGCTGGTTTTGATGTCAGGGCATTCGATCCGAAAAGGCCCGACCACTACATTCCCTGCGGTTATGCCACGAATGAGTCCAGAGCATCCCACTTCATGAAGAAGGTCGGGATCGATTTTGAAGACTATATTCTTACAAGGGCGAAAAACGTGATCTTCACCGGATCCGGAATGCCCGAGATCCACTTTCCCAGCCGTGGGTTATGCACCTTTGACAGAAACAAGCTGCAGAGAGACGTCATCTCAGATATCTCCACGGTGAACGGACATTTCTCAGGAAATTACGATCTCGCCGTGGACGCTTCTGGAGTATCGAGATCATTGCTTGGTTCGGTCAGAAATGATTTTCTCATGTATACGAAGGAATACGTTTCACGGGAATCAAAGCACAACGATTTTTATTTCAGGTACTTCGAGGCGGGGAAGGGCTATTTCTGGGAGTTTCCTCTTAACGGCTCGTATCATATTGGCGCCGGTTCCTCTGATCCTGAGATCATTTCAGAATCGCTGCGGGGATACAGTGCAATTCGGATAACCGGGAGGGCGATAAGGCTAAGACCTCTTTTCAAAGATATGGTTCGAGGAAACATAATGGGTGTTGGCGAAAGTATTGGAACGGTATCGCCGGTCACGGGAGAGGGTATTTTGCCATCTATCGAGAGTGCGGAGATCCTCTTCACATGTATAGACAGATATTCCGATCTTGAGGAGTTGCAGGCAAAATATCAGAATTCAATTAGAAAACGCTTCGATCACTACCGGAAGCTCTATGCCCTTCTTCAGAACTTCAGAAATGGGAGGAGGATCAGTCTGAGCAACGCTGTGGCCGTGAGGAGCGTTTCAAAAACCATGAGGGAGTTTGGTATAGACTTCAGCGTCTGGAAAATTATGAGGTATATCCTTTAACTCACAGGATCGTGGATGCTGTTCCATTGATCCTCCACGGATTGTTATCGAATTCTCTTCCATGAAGGATCCCTGCACCATTTCATTCATGATGTTATGCCGTGTAAATCTCCAACCGTCTGAGATAAAATTCCTTACCCATCTGCCATCGCAGTCCTATGAATCTCATTTCCACTTTTCCACTCAGAGCTGAGCATTTCCTTATACAAAGGTTTGGCAACCCTTACGGACATTCACTTTTTGAAAATGCCAGATTGCTTGGAGAACCACCCTCTGGAAGTGAAACAGAGAAAAAATGATAACACTGGTATGAAATACAACAAGAGCATGAGGTACCATGAAAGTTGCGCTGCTGGGACTCGGTAACGTAGGAACAAATTTTGTCCGTATCATTGCAAAAAACAGGCAACTGTACCGCAGGAATTATGGGAGCCCCATAGACATTCACATTGCCGCAGATAGCAGTCATATGGTCGGATCGATTGAACCAATTGATCCTGATCAGCTGCTTCTCCACAAGAAAAATGGGGATATATCACCTCTTGGAAAGAAAATCCAGGGCGTGGATGAAATGTTCGACTTTCTTGATCTGGATGTTGTGGTTGACCTAACTTCGGCCTCAAAAGACGGTAACTGGAACCGTGATCTTTACCTGCGAGCATTCAGGAATGGTGTTGATGTGGTTACTGCCAACAAATCTCCACTGTCCCATCACTGGGGAGAGATCTTAAAAGAATCGACAAAAAACGGTAGAAGGATCAGGTACGAATCCACAGTGGCTGGTGGTGTGCCTCTGTTCAGCTTCATTGATTACTCTCTCAGAGAATCCTCCGTCATCAGATTCAGGGGGATCGTGAATTCAACTGCCAATTTTCTCCTTTCGAAGATCTCTGCCGGAATTCCTTACGAAAAAGCTCTCAGGGAAGCACAGGCCATAGGCATCGCGGAGGCCGATCCTTCTCTTGATATTGAGGGCTATGACAACGCCTGGAAAACGGTTATTGTCGCAAACCATCTGTCCGGATCATCACTCACCGAGGCTGACATTGAATTCGAGGGGATACGGAATCTAATAGAAAGTGAGAGTGGCATCAGACAAAATATAAGACTGGTATCGGAGGTAACCATTGACCATGGAAGGGTGGAGGTCTTTGCCGGCCTTAAGAACATTGCCCCGGGTGATCCTCTCTCAGCCATAAACAATGGCAGCCTTGGTTTCACAATCAAAACAGAGACACGCGAGGTTCTCGTGAAGGGAATAAAAGACGAACCGCTGGAAACCGCTGCCGGTGTGGTGAATGATGTGCTTCTCGTGAGAGGGAGTCAATGAATAATCCCAATAACCACAATGAAGAGAGCTTTTCTATCTCATGCTCCGGTGTATCTGGTTCGGAAAGTATCTACACTATTACTCCAGTTTGCGATGAAGCTGTCTTTTTCCAGAGGTCGTGAGAATAATGCATGCAAAATACATGCACGGTGGATTGCCTCCATGCAGATACCATAACAATTTCATCGCCTATCCGATAGAGTTTGCATCTCGCTCCGGTTGACTTTCATGTCCCTATTTTTCTTTGTCTCGGCAAGCATCTTCATCGTTACCCTTGCTCTTGTGATAGTGCAACCCAGGAAAATAGGGATAGGATACTATTCTCTCATCGGAGCTGTGATAAGCATACTGCTGGGCATTACGACCCTGAGCGATGTGGTGATCGTCTGGAACATAGTCTGGAACGCAACCTTCACCCTTGTATCGATCATCATCCTGTCGATGGTTTTCGATGAGGCTGGATTTTTTGAATACTTAGCAATAAGAATAGCTAAAGGGAACGGCAGCAGCGGGATGCGGTTGTTTCTATCCGTAATAATCCTTGGATCTTTGATATCAGCAGTCTTTGCAAACGATGGTACCGCACTCATACTCACCCCTATTGTTTACTCCATGCTTCTCAGAATGAATCTGAAACGGAGACATATTTTACCCTTCATCATGGCCACGGGATTTATTGCAGATGCTGCGAGTCTTCCTCTCGTTGTGAGCAATCTGGTTAACATTGTGGCTGCAAGTTATTTCTCCATTTCATTTCTTGCATACGCCCTAAAGATGATTGTTCCAGATGGTGTGGCCATAGCCTCCAGCATATTCTTCCTTTGGTTGTTCTACAGAAAGGAAATCCCCGGAAGAATATCGACAACAGAACTGCCCGATCCCTCGTCTGTCATCAGGGACAGAAAAATATTCAGAGTGGCGCCATGGATCATAGTTGCCCTTATCATATCTTACTCCATAGGAGGGGTGTTCCATGTACCTGTGGCCTTCGTTGCCATGCCTACCGCAATCATCACGGTGTTTATTGCAAGAAGAAACGGTATTGTGGATACCGGCTATATCATGCGCAAGGCACCTTGGCAGGTCGTGCTTTTCTCGCTTGGAATGTACATAATTGTCTTCGGTTTCGGCAGGGAAGGGCTAACCGGAATGCTTGCTTCCCTGATTGTGGCAGCCTCAAACCTTCCGAGCCCGCTCTCGACCATATTTTCAGGCTTTCTTTTTGCGTCTATTGCGGCCATAATGAACAACATGCCCTCGGTCATGATCGGAAATCTTGCCATCGCCAGCATACATTCTCATGGAACCCTGGTATATGCAAATATAATAGGAAATGACATTGGGCCTAAGTTTACCCCCATAGGCTCACTTGCCACGCTGCTGTGGCTGCACACCCTTGAAAGAAAACATTCACTGACAATTTCAATGAGGTATTATATGAAAGTTGGTATCCTTGTTGCCACACCAGTATTGTTCCTAACATTGCTCTCACTGGTTATGCTTTGAATTGGGGAGTGTGAACAGAATGGTGTTCACACTTGGTCACTGTGAGGTTCCGGATCTACAATTCCATCTAGTTATCTTCTCACTGGTTTGTCCATTCACCATCTATTGAGTTAATTCCGGTTTTAATTTCTCTTTCCTGATTGCTTCAGTGCATATCTGGTGGGAAAACTGGTGTGGATCAGTGTAAATCTCTTCTCAGGATGTTCGAACGCTATTCTGACAAAACCTTTCAGCTACGGAGATGTGCTCATATTTATAAGATAGGGCAATCCTAACCTGTGAAGTAAAGTGATTTCATTTGGGCCTGTACCCTCCAGGAGATTGGGGTCCAGTCTTGGCATAAATAACATAAAGCCGAAAACCTGCAGTTATTCTTGCGTGTACTGTCAGCTTGGTCGCACGACCACACTGACCTCCAAACGGGTGGAGTTTTACGATCCGGATTTTCTCGTTGAGGATGTTAAGAAAAGAATCAAAATCACAGAGAACGCAGGGGTGAGGATCGACTTCCTCACATTTGTCTCAGATGGTGAGCCAACCCTTGACATTAATTTAGGAAAGGAAATAAACAAGCTTCGTGAAACAGGTTATAAGGTCGCGGTGATCACGAATTCATCCCTGCTCTGGATGGATGACGTTAGAACCGATCTGATGGAGGCTGACTGGGTATCACTTAAAATTGATACGGTTGCTGAATCCATATGGAGGAAAATGGACAGACCATATCCCTCGATCGACATGAACAGGATGCTAGAATCGGAGATTGAATTCTCAAGAGAATTCAGGGGTACCCTGACAACAGAGACCATGCTGGTAAAAGGGCTCAATGATAATCCTTCCGACGCTCTTAAGACCGCCCGGTTTATATCCAGAATAGATCCTGAAATAGCGTACATCTCTATTCCCACAAGGCCACCTGCGGAGACCTGGGTCACTCCCCCTGATGAATCCGTTGTGAATGAAGTGTATCAGATATTTTCAACCACATTAAGGAGAGTTGAGTACCTGACTGGATTTGAGGGGACGGATTTCTCCGCTGGAAAGGATATAAAATCAGGAATTCTCGGCATAACTGCTGTTCATCCAATGAGGGAGGATTCTCTCAGGGATCTTCTGGTGAGCTACGGTGCGTCTTGGAAACTCGTTGAAGATCTCATACATGAGGGTTCGCTGAGAGAAGTTGAGTACGGCGGAAGAAAATACTATCTCAGAAGATTCTCTGTATGATCTCAATACTATGATTGCAAGCGATTTCAGGATGTAATTCATAACCGTACCGTCTAATGAATCAGGGAAATTGGGGTACATGCTAACCATAGCTCGTCATTATCTTCCACCATAGCAGGGTAGTGATTGTGAGAGAAAATCCATGATATCAGGAGAATTTTAACTCCTTTTAACAATCAAAGCATATCCCTGAAAGTGTGTATAGAAGCGAAATGGGCTGTTTTATTCTCGTATGATGCATGTCTCTCCGAATGAGATTAATCCATCAGAACAGAATCTAAACCATATACCGTCTACCCTGCTTTTCTGGGGAATTCCTTGCTTTTGTAACTGCAGATAATGAAGAATAACACTACCGTAGGCCATTGGAAACGGGTTTCTGGTCGTTCATTATGAAATCGGCAACCTCTTTTATGCCTTTCTCGAGTGACATCGGATCTTTTATAAATGGCTTTTCAGCCACAAGTCTTCTTGCTTCTTTGAGAACATAATCTTTTTCACGATGTATAGGTTTTTTCCAGTTACCTTTTTAACCGTTGAAATAAGTTCATTCACAGATGTGCCCTTCCCGGTTCCGAACTCCAGATAACCCGGTTCAATCTCCTCCTCGATTATTCTTTTACATCCCACTACAACATCTGAGACGTTGAGGAAATCTCGTACGTTGCTCCCATCTCCATAAAGTATGGTCTTCTTTCCTATGAGAGAATCTTTTGGAAGAAATGAGTCACACTCCTGCTTTCGTTTCTATAGGACTGCCGGTTGATAATGAAGCTTTAACACACTGTTTCTCCTTGAAAACTTGCGATTTAAAATGACTGTTTTAAACTTCTGCTTCTAGTGGTTTTTTCCAATAAAACTCCGTTAGATCCAAGAAACTGTTTCGATCTAATTTCATTTATAAAAATTAATAAATAGGATTAAAATGCCTACTTTGATTTCTTTGCCGTCGGTAGCAGCAAGAATCGAAAACTGTCACATCCTAATTCGGTAAATCTCAAAATCGATCATTGGAAGAGTCCTTAAGTTTAAGGTGAAAAAATGGAGATACTGATTGTTCTTTTTGGGGATCCAAAAACAACAAGAGGGGGCATTGAACGCTCAATGGATCAGATAATGAAGCTTTTGTTGGAAAGGGGTGACCTATCCATCCATGTATCCTACCCGGTGTTTCAACGGAGTGATAGGGATGAGTTTCAAAATGATAAATATCACAGAATACCCATACTCTTGCCCAAGATTCTGGCGAACAGGTATCTTTTCATAATTAAGAAGATAGTCTATAATCTACGCTTGAAGGAAGCTGTGAAAAAACAGAAATTTGATGCTGTGGTGATAAATGCAGAAAATGGTGTGTTCCTTGCAGGTCAGAGTACATGGAGAACAATACAGATCTTGCATGGTTCTCCAGGTCTTGCCTATGTTAGGATAAGAAGTCATCTTCCCCTTTTCAGGCGAATGCGTCTCTTTGTTGTTGATTATATTTTGGAGAAGTTGCTCGAGTATGGTGCAAAAAGATCCAACATTGTTGCTTCAGTGTCGCCTGCTGTTGCCGATTATATCGGATCAATAACGGGCAGAGCAGATATAGGATGGTTCCCAAACGGAATTGATATACAATTTTTTGTACCTCCAGAATCACGTGTTGAGGCGCGTAGAAGAGAAGGGCTTGGTGAGGGTAGACTTACTGCTATATGGGTAGGCTCTGATCCTGTAAGAAAACGGCTTGAACTTGCGGTAAAATCAATACTCTCCATCGCAAATTCTCAAATAATCGTAATAGGAGCCAGATATCCAGCTGAAGATCCGAGAATCTTCCATTATCATAATATCAGCGACGAGAAGCTGAGATCACTTTATCAATCAGCTGACATATTTCTCTTTCCATCACTCAGCGAAGGTATGAGCATATCTCTTATGGAAGCAATGGCCTGTGGCTGCGTGCCAGTTATAGGGGAAGGAGCGTATGTCAAGGGCTTAACCGATGAATCGAACAGCTTCATTGCCAAAGAAGATAAAGATTTCCCCACCATTCTGGAGAGAATATCCAATAACCCAGAAAAATTGAAAGAGAAAGCAATCTCGGCCAGAAGATCCGTTGAGAAGTATACCCTGGCGAACAGTACGAATATGTTTTTGGACCTTATTAAGCAACTGATATGAACTCAGAATTGCTAAAGGCTTAAACACAGACCATGGTATATCATAAGGTAATCGTTCTACCAGATTCTAGGGGTTGCCAATTACTCTCTATCGCCTGTTATTGTTCAAAGATATGGGAGAAATCATAATGTAAGCGGGTATCTCTCAGGAGGAAACACCCTTTAAGATGATCTTTCGCAGCACTCAAGTATTTTTAAGTTGAGCTTCCATAAAATATGAGTGCCATCAAACAATACATTTTCGTGAAAACCTCTTTGGAGTTTAAATCAACGCGTTATTTTTATTCTGCAACTGTTCGATTCTGCTGGAGCTGATCAAAAATATTCCATTAATCATTCAAATACCGTCTGGCGACGATATTTTTAGCGCGCTTACCGAATAGATAAACCAAGATGAATTTTAGAGTCAAGCCTATCTTATCTGATTTTTTTGAAAGTAGAAATTCCCAGTAATATTTTGGCTTTTGGTTAGTGTTTTCCGGAAACAGTATAATAGAGAATGTAAATATTAATGATTTCACATGACGCTTAGCCTCCTCAGAATCAAACATTTCCAGAAACCTGTAGTATTGTTCACGTATCATATATACCCAAGATAAAAAACTCTCCTGTGATTTCGGATTTGAACGGGATAAATGTATTCTGACCACCGTTAATAGATCCTTTCCAAGCAATATTTTCCCACCATATTCCAAAGCAGATAGGTAGAGAAAGGTATCTGCGGAAAATTCAACCTTTATAAGTTTTGCAGGGTCAATTATCTCCTTCCTTACACTTATGGATGAACTGTTGTAATCCGGTCCCTTCCGCCTTTTTTTGATCCTGTTTCCATTATCATCTATGAAGATTTGTCTGTTGTGGTAGTATACGACCTTCTCGTTACGATCGAAAACCCTGTAGACCTTTTCGAGTTTTTCTTGTACAAAATAATCATCATCGTCCAAGAAGCACAGAACATCACCACTTGCCTGCTCTATGGCCAGCGAATAAAATGCTCCCTGATCAATATAACCGGATTTTGGGTTTACCCTATCATAGAAGATGGATTTTACATTATTTTTTTCAATAAAATCATCAATCTCTTCATCATTGAAGTTTTTAGCAACAATGATCTCATAATGGGATCTATCCAGCGTTTGATTTACTGCACTTTTGATCGCCTGAAGTAGATATTTTCTTCTATTAAACGCTATGATTATAACTGAGATGCGTGGCACTTCTAACGCTATATCTAATACTTACTTAAATATATATGTCAGGGGGTGGGTAGTATACCCAGTTCAGATAGTGTCACGAATTTCTTGTATGGATAGATAGGGTTAATCCTCAATCATGGGGAGAAATCTCACGAGAAAGAAAAGGATGCCTCTTGGAATCACCTAGGAGGAAATAAACAGTGGAATAGCTGGATAAAAGGATATTGGAGATAATGGGACAAGAGAGATGTTTCAAGAAAAGTGTCCTTTATAAATACACAACATTTAGGACGCTGCGAATCTCCGCAGGTTCTTTTCACTTCATTACCGTGTTGCAAACATTTATTATATTGTTAGCAATGTAAACACGCGGGTAAGACCGACTGGTTAAATGTACCTTGAGGTGCATGCTGGAAAATACCAGTCGGCACTGATCTAGTTCTTTGATTTCCATAGTTCTGATACGCTTTGGGAGAATTTTATCAAATCAAAGTATGATTCATCCCCATAGTTAAATTTCCTGAATGCCGCCCACGCTAAAAGATCAACCAGTTGAATTCCACTGAAGGATTGGGAATAGCTATAAAAAATGTCTACTTTTTGGATGGAGGACTTTTGACGCAGGTTATCTTCGAAATAGTGATTAAAATCATCTCGGAGTACTTTTTTTGATTTTGATTTGTCTATCCTCGCCTCAACCATACTCGAGTCGATGACGATCATTTTTGCTAGAGCTCCAGCAACGTAGTTGTACAACTTGTTCTTATCGTGTTTCAGATATTCGCTGTATAGATTATCTTTCCAAAGTATGCAATGATAACTCTGAATGTCTTCCAGGCTATTGAGTTTCTCAATCAGATAAACCTTTAATTCATGACTAGAGGAGTTGGCCTTTATTTCTGAAGCTTTTCGAAGCTCATTTTTAAACTTGTGTCTCCTTGCGTTCTTGATAATTCTATCCAATTTCTTTGGATTGTCTATAATCAAAGCAGACACTACCAAGACCTTTGAACTCCTCGACGAAAGGCCAAGGTCTCCGCTTTCATCTATGTATATGTATTTGTGTTTCAAGGCATCATCTCAGAGGAGTCTCACGGTTGCCTTGTGTCCTGAAGGATAGAACTGCTCGGGCTCAAAGCCTTTGTTGAGGTGTTCCCCTCAAACTTGCTTTCCGGTATCGTCTTGTACTTCTTCCCTCCGTAGAGTTCAGTTACCCCCACGTCCCTGAATATCCCCGTCAGTCTTTCATGAAATTTATCTGTATCCAGTACCATTATTTCCTCCTTTTTCTTATCGGTCAGCTTTATGTCGAATGCTGTCTCCATTATAATGATAGCGTTGTTCCTGAGGAATTAAACTAAATTATCCTCCTTTATCCCCTTTTTGTTGTTTCGATGAACTTCAGGCATCTCGCATGCTGTTCCCTGCCTTCATTTGCCATACCTTCACGTCTTGTGTTCGCTCCCTCTATATATCGCTCCTTTCCACAGTATACTTTTCCATATGCATTGTGACCGGCGAATCAGCATTAAATTTTACCCCGTGTAGATCTGCTCTCAGATGTTCCTTTAGGAATTGCAGTCCCTCTATGTCCAGAAATGGAAAATATCTCATCCTGATCTTTGACGGATCTGGTCTTACATTAATCTCCTTTAGGGAATCTTTTTCAGTAAGGGATTCTCATTCTCCACTGGAATGTCCAGAATGTCCCCCATCGTAGACCATCAGAACCATCAATATTGCCTAAAATCTCCGGCCCTAATCCGCTGAACACCTTAAGATTGATTGCAACCTTTCCATGAGCGTAAGAATTTGCAAAATTCTTGCCAGTTCGTCTTTTGCGGGAATGATTCCCCTCTCAGCATTCAGGTTGCGGTCATCGTTCTTGATGTTGATCCCCCGACTGGCAGTGACATTGTAAAATCACAAATATAATATCATGAGTTTATCCCTGTTTTTATTACCCCTGTTCTTATGGATATGTACCCCACTCCTTTAATCTCCATAAGTACTATCTGATCTGTGGCATTTTCCTTGAAATATTCAAAATTATCTCTAGCTAGTATTATCAAACTGCCAGGATCAGGGTTTAGGTATTCCGACCTTAGACGAAAATTTCACAGAATGTATCTAACATGACCTGTGATCTCGCCTTCAGGTTTTCATACCTACACCTGACCTTCACGTTCTCCAGCAGTTTTTATGTCTTGTTTTTGATTCATTTTAGGATATTCGATTATAATTGGTAAAGGATAGGTAGGGATTTGAACCCTAGTAGATGGGATCTGCAGTCCCACGCATAACCACTCTGCCACCTATCCACATCAAGCGGAGCCTATCTCTTAAGGGTTAGATATTCCTGTATAATATACCTTATGAATAATTTATCTCCCCGTTGCGTTAAGATAAGCATTGCATATTTTTCCGCTGGCTTCCGTGCATTTTCAAAAATATGGAATCTCATGATTCGCATTACAGAAATGATACCACAAGGATTATTGCAAGGAATGCC
>Ga0256829_1003426_pt1 | contig 11002 bp, 9 predicted proteins | sample 131447metaG_FD_185979 | JGI IMG/M metagenome (GOLD analysis project Ga0256829, IMG submission 185979) | Hydrothermal vent microbial communities from Lau Basin, Pacific Ocean - 131-447 | ecosystem: Environmental > Aquatic > Marine > Hydrothermal vents | place: Pacific Ocean: Lau Basin | collected... | reverse complement strand
AATAATCAGCGGGGTACGGGCATCATCAATCAAAACCGAGTCGACCTCATCCACAATACTATAATAAGGCTCGCGCTGCACCATTTCAGCAGGGTCTCCTGTCATATTGTCACGCAGGTAATCGAAACCAAACTCATTATTGGTACCATACGTTACATCTGCCAGATAAGCATTACGACGTTCTTCGGTATTGGGTTCATGTTTATCGATACAGTCAACTTTCATACCATGAAACATCAGCAGCATGCCCATCCATTCAGAGTCTCGTTTGGCGAGGTAATCGTTCACGGTAACCACATGCACTCCCTTGCCGGGCAAAGCGTTGAGATAAGAAGGTAAAACGGCCACCATGGTTTTCCCTTCACCGGTTGCCATTTCGGCAATTTTGCCCTGGTGCAATACCACACCGCCAAAAAGCTGCACATCATAAGGTACCATATCCCAGGTAATTAGGGTGCCGCCTGCCATCCACTGATTTTTATAATAAGCTTTGTCACCCTTAATGGTTACGTTATCCATAACGGTTGCCAAATGGCGGTCCCAATCGTTGGCAGTAACTTCAACTTCTGGATTATCTTTAAACCGGCGGGTTGTTTCTTTCATTACGGCAAATGCTTCGGGAAGCAGAATATCAAGGATTTCCTGTGTTTTCTCGTAAATGTGTGTGGAAAGTTTATCTATTTGATCGTAAATTTTCTCCTTCTCGTGCATAGGAATCTCATCTTCCTTTTCAATTTTTTCCTTCAGGGAAGCCATTTTTTGTTCATCCTCAGCAATATAGTCGGCAATCTTTTGCTTAAACTCCTGCGTTTTTGCCCGTAACTCATCGTTACTCAGGTTTTTGATACTTTCGTAAGCTTCTTTCACCTGATCAACAATAGGATTGATGACCTTTCTGTCCCGGGAAGCTTTATCACCTAAAACCTTTTTAATTAAACCAATCATAATATATTCACTTGAAAATTATCTTTATCAATTATCGTTCCTAAACTTTATAAACCTAAATTTTTTATTATTCTGCAAAGGTATTGAAAGCTTATCAATTTTGTTCATGTTTTTTATAAGCGCGCATCCATATGGCGATCCTCTGACCCAGACTTTGACCCGGCATGGGGGCAGGAGCCATTAGGATACGGCCTTGCGGATTGATCAAAACATAAGAGGGATAGGTTACTATCTGATATTTTTCGAGCAGTAAAATATTTCTGCCCAACAACAAAAACGGCCAGCGGCGATGGGTGGGTTGTACTTCCTGCATAAAATTGCGGGTAACTTTTCCCACGACAATGGTCAGGTTGGTAAAATTTTCATCCAGCGACTGGCTTATCCCTTTCAATTTGTTTATCTGGTAATTGCAAACGGGGCAATGGGTATTCACAAAACTAAGCAAAACAAATTTGCCCCTGAAATCTTTCAATGCATATTCTTTTCCCATAAAATCGGGCAACACAAATGATGGTGCAGGGGTGCCGGGCTGCAAAATATTCAGCCTTTTTAAATAATCTTTGGCAACAAGCCTGTTTTCCGGATAAGGGCTCGTAGCAGCAATCTGTTTAAAAAGGGCATTGATATCAGCATGGCTAAAATCATGGTCGGGGAAATATTTGGCCAGTTGCACCATTTCTGTCAATTGCCTCACACGGGCATCTGCAGACAGGGCCGGATCTTCGGCAAACAGATTGTCCAGCATTTTTAAATTTCGTAACGGAACTATTTGCTGCAACCTGTCTTTTGTAACCGGCCTTTTCACCGTAGATTCAAAGTAGGCCCGAAAAAAATCAAGAAACAGATTGGTATACTGCACATTTCTATACAGCACCGGATGTCCGGCAAAATAAGACGCCACAATCTCGTGCAATGATTTGGTACGTGAACCCCACACAAGAGAAGCCTCCGAATAATGAATATACTGTTGCAGATAAGCTGACCTTATTTTCCCGAAACGACGGCGAACCGTATCTTCAAAGTTTTCTACCGGTTGCCAGTCGTGAAACTGGTAAATATCCCTGAAATGGTTTATGATCAACCGGCTGTAAAGCCGATCGTAGGCCACAATCTCTGTGTTCAAACTGTCATCTTTCGCATGCATTTGCACATGCAGGGGAATTTCTTCAAAAGGGGATGCAAACCGTGCAGCAGAATCCTGTCTGATATTGAGATGGTAAATACCTCCCGGCTTCAGATAAAAACCTGTATGTTTCAGATTAACATACAGCATAACATAAGTAGTCTGTTTTACAGGAAAGGTAAGCCGAAAATTTCCATGGATGTCAGCATGGGTAGCGGCAAGTGTCTTTTCCAATTGAGAAAATTGATCGGCATACACCTGTACCCGGATCAGACTTTTAGGGCCAAAACCCGCCACATGTCCTGTAATCTCAACATCCTGGGCGCTCAATCTTCCGGCTATAACAAAAAACGCTGTTAGAAAAATAATTTTTATCCGCATAGTCAATTTTTTATTGCCAGCAGGGAGAATCCGTTGGAAACATGTCCGTTCATGGTTTCAAACTGCTCTTTCTCAAAATATACTATATTGAAATCTTTCATCAACCCTTTTAAATATTTTTCGTCATGGTGCCGTAAGACAGCCCCTTCGGGCAAATCAAAAACGCCGTACACGCCATACTTTTCGGCACAAGACTGATACCTGTTTTTGTTCCTTTCATCTTCATTCAGAAGAAAATCAATCACATACACACACCCGCCCGGTCTTATGACCCTCCAAACCTCCTGCATAAGGGTTTTCTGTTCTTCATTTTCCGTAACACAGGTCAACAAGGCAAAAAGCAGCAACATATCAACGGAATTATCGGGTAAATTCGTATGTTTATGTTCAATAACCTGTAAATTTAAATAAGGGAAAGTTTTCCGTCCACGGGCAATCATGGCTTCGGAGAAATCCAAACCAAGTGAGTTGCAATAACCTTTTTGGTAAAACGCTTCCAGCGACCTTCCATAACCACATCCGTAATCTACAATCAGGTCATTTTTTCTGAGACAGGACTTCACCAAATGGAAGTCGGCTTGAAGTGTAAATTCCTTTTGGCCGGCAACCTTATCCCAATAAATTTTTTGTTCTGAGATTTTTCCTGACATAACCGCAACTAAAGCAGGACTTCCCTTGGGACCATACTGCTAATGTCTCCACCATGCCTGTACACATCGCGCACAACGGAAGAAGATATAGGTGTATATTCGGGCTCTGTAAGTATAAACACAGTATCAATCCGGGGATATAATTTCCTGTTAATCTGTCCGATACTGCGTTCAAATTCAAAATCGGCCGAAGTACGCAGACCACGTAAAATAAACCCGGCCCCCACCTTCTTACAGAAATCGACTGTCAGGCCCTCATAAGTTTGCACCTCAATGGCGGGCTCATTCTGAAAAACATTTTCTATCCACACCCTGCGTTTTTCAAGGGGGAACATGGTTTTTTTATCCGAGTTCAGGCCAATGGCTATAACGATCTTATCAAAAAGTGGCAATGCCCTGCGGATAACCGAGACATGGCCCAAGGTAATAGGATCGAAAGAGCCGGGAAACAGTGCAATTTTCTCCATTTTTTTCATTCATTTAAAACGGTAAAGATAACAAGAGTTATCATACATTCTCAGGCTTCCTGCGAAGCCAGCTAACCGGCATGTTCAAAAACTTTGCATACGGAAGCTTCCAGATTGTCGCGCAGCGAGCGATAAGTCTGACGGAAAGCATCCCGGCATTGCGCTGCATTCAGCCATTCCACCTGTGTGATATCTTCTTCCACCTGTGGCTTCAGCGGGCCGTTGTACCGGGTATCCATTAAAAACCAATATGTTTTTTTTAAAAACAGCTTCTCATCATAATAGTAAAAATGAAAGCTGGAAGGAAATGTTCCGCTTATTTTCAACCCTTTCACGCCCGTTTCTTCCGCCACTTCCCGCAAAGCACATGGTTTAACAGACTCTCCTTTATCCACTTTTCCTTTGGGCAGGTCCCATTTGTCCCACCGCCGGATAAACATCAGTTTGTTTTCAGCATTACGAACTACACCACCGGCAGCTTCCACATATTTAAAATGTTTTTTCAGATGACGGAACATTTTCTCCAAATCATACCCGTAGACCATCGTATCGCGACGGTCTGGCCCATCGATCCAATTTTGGACAAAAGAACACAATTCCTGTTTGTCTTTTGCAAAAAACAGCTCATAACCGGCTTTCTCTTTTATATTTCCGGTAATAACCAAAACATTATCAAGATAATAAAGGGAATACATGATCATTCTTATTTGAATGCAAAGTTAATCATTTGCAGACGAAAAAGAAAGTAGCAAAAATACATTTCAGGAACCGGTGAAAAATTTTAATTTTGCTGCATGATCATGAACCCGGAAACAGCAACCAAGGTTGCCTTGCACCTGTTAAAGATAAATGCCATAAAATTACGTCCTGACAAACCTTTTACCTGGGCTTCCGGTCTTCACTCGCCCATATACTGCGATAACCGGCTTACGCTTTCATACCCTGATATTCGCGATTTTATCAAACGGGGCCTGGTTGAAGCAGTAAAGGAAAATTTTGCATCGGCAAATCTTGTAGTTGGTGTTGCCACTGCCGGTATCCCACAGGGTATACTGGTGGCACAGGAGTTGAACCTGCCCTTTGCTTATGTCCGGTCGTCAGCCAAAACCCACGGTTTGACCAATCGCATTGAAGGCCACGTCGAAAAAGGACAAAATGCCGTGGTAGTAGAAGACTTAGTTTCCACAGGCAAAAGCAGCCTTGCAGCCGTTGAAACATTGCGAGGAGCCGGAATTGAGGTAGCCGGTATGGTTTCGGTATTTACTTACGGATTACCCGTAGCCGAAGAAAACTTTCAAAAAGCCCGGTGCCGTTTAGTGAGCCTCTCAGGTTATTCTTATATGATGGAGGCGGCACTTTCCCATCGTTTTATTGATGAATCGATGCTCAGGTCACTTTATGCCTGGCGCAATGACCCGGAAAAATGGAGTGAAACACATGTCGCGTAAAAAAACAGAAAAACGAACTTTTTAATTATTAAAAAATATCCCCATGAAAATAGATGGCAGGAAAGCTGTTGTTTCAGCCAGTCAAAATAAAGTTTTTCAATTTCTTAGTGATTTTAACAATTATGAGCAACTGATGCCTGAGCAGATCGTAAACTGGCAATCCGATACAGAAACCTGTTCGTTTACCATCAAAGGAATGGCCGATATAAAACTGAAATTTGCCCGCAAAGAAGCAGCAAGGCTGCTGGAACTGGTTCCGGAAGGAAAGACCCCTGTAAAATTCTCGCTGTTGGTCAATCTGGAACCGGATATACTCAACGAACACAAAACCGTGGTAACTGTCCACGTGGATGCCGACCTGAACCCCATGCTGGCCATGATTGCCAAACGTCCTTTTGAGAATCTCGCCAACACTATCTCAGAAGAACTTCACAAAGTGTTTGAAAAAAAATAATCCCTGCACCGAAGTTTATTGCTTTGCCCGTAATTTCTTTTAAATTTATTTTATCAACAATAATATTAAAGGGGGAAAATTTATTAAAAAATGGAACAAAATGGAATAAACAATTCCATATTTCATCCTCACAAACCCCAATACCGTTCCCAAAAACAACTGTGGCAAGGTCAACAGGGGTGCCAACAGCAAAACTGAAACAGTAAGCGGATGAAAGTTGGTAACATGGCCCAACCCGAAAAGCAGACAACTCAGGTAAAAAAACAGCGAAAAATATTTCAAGAAAACCTTTTGTGCTTTTTTTAAATAACCCTTTTTAAGCAACAACGACAAAGGAAGCAATGCTATCACGGCACCTAACAAAGCAAAAGAATACCTGGCTTTGACAACGTTGGTAACCACAGGCAATAACAAAAGAAAAGAAAAAAAGAGAATATTCCTATAATTGGGTTTTAAAAGAAGGCGAAAAAGGGTCTCTTCCATTACCGGTACAAAAAAAATAACTTCCCATAATTTTAGCTGGCTTATCCTTTTAAGATAATGAGGTAAACCCTGTAAATGTAAAAACTGGACAACAACACCTGAGATGCCGGCCAAAGGCAGTGAGAACAAATAAACGATGACAAGAAGATAAAAAAAGGATGGCCACTGGATTTTCTCATTTTTTAAATAGACCGGATGTTTAAGATAACCAAACCATAACGATAAACCGTTTTTCATAATAACTTTTTCTCTTTAAATAAACTTTGCACGCCTCATTTTAACATTACAAAATTAGAAAACGCATCCACCCGCTTTTACCCTTAATCTTAAATATTCTTAATTTATCGGGGTACATTTCCCAAATTCTTTAATTTTGTTTAATAATTTTTAAAATGCCATTTACAATTTACGGCATTATGCTGAGTCAGATTATCATGAACCTAACATCCCAAAATAATTCATTAAAAATTTTATCATGAAAACAAAAAACAGCTTATTTCGATGGGTACTCATGCTTTTCCTAAGCTGGAGTACTGTAGCCGTTTTCGGGGCTACACCTGAGCAGGGCAGCAATTTGCTTTGCCGATTTCCAACCCTTCACAACAATGTCATTGTATTTGAAGCAGCCGGCAACCTTTGGCGCGTTAGCCGCGAAGGTGGTATTGCCACCCGGCTGACCACCGACGATGGATATGACATGATGCCGCGGTTTTCTCCCAACGGCAAAACCATCGCTTTTACCGGCCAATATGATGGCAACGTGGATGTTTATACTATTCCGGCCGATGGGGGTCCGGTAAAACGCCTGACTTATCATTCCGATGTGGTAAGAAAAGCACCTACGCGCTGGGGACCCAATAACATGGTCGTCACCTGGACTCCAAACGGAAAAGACATTGTTTTTCTTTCGAGAAGAAACACATGGAATTCATGGTTCGGCCAGTTGTTCGAAGTAAACCATTTGGGCGGATTGCCACAACAGCTGCCACTGCCAAAAGGCGGTGTCCTTTCGTACAGCCCCGATGGCAGTAAAATTGCTTACAACCGGATATTCAGAAACTTTCGTACCTGGAAACATTATACTGGCGGCCTGGCCCAAAACATTTGGATATATGACCTTAAAACACACCATATTCAGCAGGTGACCAAATGGAAAGGTACCGACACTTATCCAATGTGGTATAAAAATACTATTTATTTTGCTTCTGACCGCGGACCGTACAACCGTCTCAACATTTGGGCTTATAATACCGATACGAAAACATTCAGACAGGTAACCCACTTTAAAGAATATGATGTAGACTGGCCATCACTGGGAAACAACGGAATCGTTTTTCAGGATGGGGGTTCTCTTTATGTTTTGGACCTGCCTTCGGAAAAATTGCATAAAATTGATGTCACCGTGCCCAATGATGGTGTCCGCTCACGTCCGCGCTGGGTAACAGTTAACAAACAAATCCGCAGTTTTGATATTGCTCCCAACGGAAAAGTAGCCCTTTTCGATGCACGGGGCGACATTTTTACAGTACCTTCCAAACACGGGGCCATTCACAATATCACCAAAACCTCCAATGCCCAGGAACAATATGCAGCCTGGTCACCTAATGGGAAATGGGTGGTATACCTGACCGACGCTACCGGCAAAAACGAACTGGCCATGCGTCCTGCCGATGGCTCCGGAAAACAGGAAATCCTGACCCACTTTAAAACCGGTTATTTCCTGAATCCGGTGTGGAGCCCCGGAAGCAGCAAAATTGCTTTTGCAGATAACCTGCACCAGCTCTGGTATCTCAATATCAAGGATAAAAAAGCTGTCCGGATTGATCAGGATAAACTCAGTCCCATCAACGATTACAGCTGGTCTCCCGATGGAAAATGGCTGGCCTATTCCAAAGTCAACAAAAGCGGGTTATCACAAATCTATTTTTACAACCTGGCTGACCATAAAATCACCAAGATCAGTACGGGCATGTATTCCGACGATAATCCCGTTTTTTCGCCCAATGGCAAATACCTTTATTTCATATCTGCCAGACATGAAAATCCCACTTTTAGTGAAACAGAATTCAATGTAGCTACCTTAAAAATGGATGGCATTTATGTGGCTACACTGCAAAAGAATGAGAAATCACCCTTTGCCCCCCAAACGGATACAGGTATTCCTCAATTTAACAAAAAGAAATCGTCAGTTACAGGCCCCTGGAAACCGAAAGCCAGCGCACCCGTAACCATTGACCTGACAGGACTAATGCAACGGGCTGTTCCTTTGCCTATCCCTGCTAATGACTATGGCAATCTGCAGGCTGCCGGAAATAATATCTATTTCCAGACAGGTCCGTTGCAGACAATTGAAGGTCCGTTAGTCGGTAGCGGAACTTCTGCATTGAAAGTTTACAATCTTACCAAGAAAAAGGAAGAAACAGTCGTTCCCAACCATGTGGGTGCCTATGTGCTAAGTGCTGACGGCAGTACCATTTTATACGTTCAAAGAGGCAGGTTCTCTATTATCCCTGCCAAAGCAACCAACGGAAGTGGCGCTCATGCCCTGAATCTGTCCGGAATGAAAACACTGGTTAATCCGAAAGCCGAATGGGCAGAGATGTATCATCAAGCCTGGCGTCTTTTCAACGACTATTTCTATAACAGAAAAATGAATGGCAGGAACTGGGTAGCAATTGGCAGAAAATATGGTAAACTGGTTCCCGAAATCGGCTCGCGTGAAGACCTGAATTATCTGATCGGAGAAATGATTGGAGAATTGGGCAATTCACATACGTATGTTTGGGGTGGCGACGATGATTACACAGGAAAATATAATCCCACCGGCCTGCTGGGTGTTGATTTTGGTTTAAACAAGGCAACAGGCCGTTATTACTTTAAGAAAATTTATCGGGGCGACAATACACGTAACGGGTACCACTCACCTCTTACCGAACCCGGTGTCAATGCCAAACAGGGCGATTATCTGCTGGCTGTGAACGGCCAACAACTGAAAGCCCCCACCAATCCTTACAGTCTGTTTGTCAATACTGTCGGAAAACAAGTTACCCTGACACTGGCCAATACAGCTTCTGGTGAAGGGAAACATACTGTTGTTGTCAAACCCATCGCCAGCGAACTGAATTTACGCCTGCTGAACTGGATACGGACCAAACGAAATTACGTAAATAAAAAATCCGATGGAAAGATTGGTTATATCTACCTATCTGATATGGAAGCACTTGGGATGGATCAGTTTATCCACCAGTTCTATCCGCAACTTAGCAAGCAAGGCCTAATTATTGATGACCGCTTTAACGGGGGTGGATTTATTGACCAAATTATTTTGGAACGTCTGCGGCGCATATTAATAGGTATGAGCACAAACCGTGTTGGTGCCGCCGAACGTTATCCGGGGCAGGTGCTGAACGGATACAAGGTTACCCTTATCAACCATTATTCAGCTTCTGACGGTGACATGTTCCCTTATTATTTCCGCAAATATGGACTGGGTCCATTGATTGGAACAAGAACATGGGGCGGAGTGAGAGGTTACAGTAATGTCTGGACATTAACCGACGGAGGAAAACTCGTTGTTTCCCAAAACAGCATCTACGGTCTGGATTCCAAATGGATTATCGAAAACCATGGTGTGAGCCCCGATATCCGTGTGGATGACTTGCCAGGACAGGTCATGGCAGGACAGGATAAACAATTGGATACTGCCATCAATTATTTGATGAAAAAAATCAAAGAACATCCAATGGTTCTCCCGCAACCGCCAAAGGATTTACCTGCCTATCCAAGTGGAAAAGATGCCTCGGGCACCAACCCAGCTAATAAGTAATAAAACTTCATATTCCAAAAAAGCCGCTAATCGTAAAGTTAGCGGCTTTTTTAGTAAAACTGAAAAAATATCCAAAGGATATAAGAGACTGACATTATTATATTTATCTTCGCAGAGATATTATTATTGTATTTTCTCTGCATTATGAAAAACAGGAAAAGGGTTTACCATGGTCTTTTATTCCGGCTGGTCTGGATTATCCTTGGTTTCAGCCTTTTGTCTGCCTGTAATTTTACCTCTTCAAAAAGAAACGAACATACTGTCAGAATCAACCTGAACGACACAAATGCTGAGGACACGACCTATTCGCCGACGGATACTGTTCCTTATCTGAAGGTTGCTGTTTCGGCAATGATCTCTCCAAAAGAAACTTTTGCTTACTACAAAGCATTATTTGGGTATATATCCGGTAAGACTAACAAAAGAATAAAGATCATACAACGGAAAACCTATTCTGAGGTTAATGAACTTTTGAACAATCATCAGGTTGATATGGCTTTTATTTGTTCGGGCGCTTACGTGAATGATCGCCAGGACGGTTATCCGATTAAGATTGTGGCTATTCCTGTGATAAATGGAAGGCCTACCTATCAGGCTTATATTATAACCTATAAGTATTCCGGAATCAATAAATTTGAAGACCTGAAAGGAAAGTCATTTGCATTTACCGATCCCCTTTCCAACACAGGTTATTTTTATGCTATTAGCAGGATAAAGGCGTTTGGTTATAACAAAAAAACTTTTTTCAAGGATTACGTTTTTACATATGCTCACGATATTTCTATTCAGCTTGTTGCAAAACAAATTGTAGATGGTGCTTCGGTTGATGGCTTAATATTTGATTACTTAAAGTACTCTCACCCGGAGCAACTGAAAAACATTAGGATTATTGAAAAATCTCAACTCTTTGGAATCCCTCCTATTGTTGTCCCGCCTTTTACTCCGGATTCTACCTTGAAGAAGCTACAACGTATCTTATACCAAATGGATAAAGACCCTTTAGGTATTAAAATTCTGAAAAAATTAATGATAGACCGGTTTATCCCTGCTAACGATTCGCTTTACAACTCAATCCGACGCATGGATAAAATAATTAAACAATGAAAAAAAGATTCCTACCATTATTTTGGAAATTTTCCATTGCCTTAATTTTCATGGTAGTCATTTTTGGCTCAATTAACATTTACTTTATCAGGAACTCCGTTTACGAAACTTTTGAAACAGA
>Ga0256829_1003425_pt1 | contig 11002 bp, 10 predicted proteins | sample 131447metaG_FD_185979 | JGI IMG/M metagenome (GOLD analysis project Ga0256829, IMG submission 185979) | Hydrothermal vent microbial communities from Lau Basin, Pacific Ocean - 131-447 | ecosystem: Environmental > Aquatic > Marine > Hydrothermal vents | place: Pacific Ocean: Lau Basin | collected... | reverse complement strand
AAACCACGGATCTGTTACATTTAATGCCATTTGGAATAATTCTTTTGTCATTGTATTATTTTTATTGGATTTTGGATTTTGATTATAGCAGATTTTTGGTTACCCACACTTTTTTAGAAGGAACCTAAAATTTGGATTGTGTATTTTTTCCCAAATGCCTAAATATTCAATGGTATTTCGATTTCTCAGCCAATCAGAGATAAAAAAATCCCCTTCTTTAGACTTTAACATATCAGTTAAAGATATAAAATCTTCGTCATTTACTTTAAGAATGGTAATATCTGTATCTAAAACTTTATTTTTTGCCATCTATATTACCTAACTATCACTATTAAATATATCACGAGTATATACTTTCTCTTTAACATCCACGATACTATCTTCCAACCTGTTGGCGACTATTACATCGCTAATCTTTTTAAACTCTTCTAAATCTTTTATTACTCTTGAATTAAAGAAACTCTCTTCTTCTAGTACTGGTTCGTAAACTACTACTTCTATTCCTTTAGCTTTTAATCGTTTCATAATTCCTTGAATAGCTGAGCTTCTGAAGTTATCACTTCCGCTTTTCATTACCAAACGGTAGATTCCGACGATAGGATTTAGGGGTGAGGATTTAGGATTTAGGTTTAGTTTGTTTATGATTGAATCGGCTATAAAGTCTTTTCTTGTGCTGTTTGCTTTTACTATAGCTTCTATCATATTGCTTGGTACATCTTTGTAGTTTGCTAATAGTTGTTTTGTATCTTTTGGTAGGCAGTATCCTCCATATCCGAAGCTTGGATTGTTGTAGTGCATTCCAATTCTTGGGTCTAAGCCTATACCTTTTATTATCTGTTCACTGTTTAAATTGTGTGTTTGTGCATAGCTATCTAGCTCATTAAAGAATGCTACTCTCATTGCCAAGTAAGTATTTGCAAATAGTTTTATAGCTTCGGCTTCTGTTGAATCTGTAAAGAGAATGTCTATATTCTCTTTTTTTGCACCCTCTGCTAGCAGGTTTGCAAATATTTCGGCTCTTTTACTCTGCTCTCCTACTATTATTCTGCTTGGATATAAATTGTCGTATAGTGCTTTACCCTCTCTTAAAAACTCTGGTGAGAAAATTATATTTTGAGTATTAAATTGTTCTCTTAAGCTTTTTGTATAGCCTACTGGTACTGTTGATTTTATTACCATAGTTGCATTTGGGTTTACTTCTAAAACATCTTTTACTACTGCTTCTATGCTTTTTGTGTTGAAGTAGTTTGTTTTTTCATCGTAATCTGTAGGAGTTGCTATAATAATGTACTCAGCATCTTTATAAGCCTCTTCTTTATCTAAAGTTGCCCTTAACGAATTCTCAATTCTCAATTTTCCATTCTCAATTAACTTTGGAAGGTACTCTTCTATCTCTTTATCTTCTATTGGGCTTATGCCTTGGTTTATCATCTCTACTTTTTGGGGTATAATATCTAGTGCTACTACTTCATTATTTTGAGCTAAGAGTAAGCCATTTGATAAGCCTACATACCCTGTTCCTGCTATTGCTATTTTCAACTTGCATCCTTTTTAATTATACTATTTAGAAATGTGCAGTGAGGACACTGCACCCTACATTCAAAACCATCAACTATTAACAATCTACTATCAACCATCAACTAATCTATTTCATTGCAAAATAGTTTTTTTATTTCTTCAATTGCTTTTTTATTAATTGAAGTCAATTTTTTATCTACAATATCTACACTAAGAGTAAAACATTTGTCATATTTTACATAAGAGATTAAAGGTAAACTATTCTCTAAAAACATAGAGTTATTTAAAGTGTATATATTTAATTGTGTAGATTTTGAAGTTATTTGAAAACATACAAAATCACCATATTCATTTTCATCTTTAATAACTAGCACGGGTCGTTTTTTTGATTTTGAAAGTGTCGTAAATGGAAACTTCACAAGAACAATATCTCCCTGCTTATAGCTCATCCCAAACCTTATCTTCTTCGTTATCCCAAGTTTTTTTCATACTTGAAATTTGTAACTTTAAAAAATCATTTTCTGTTTTGTTATTATTTGCTAATTTTATTTTATCTATCATTACACCCTCTAAACTATGCAACATTTCTAAAACATTATTCATATAATTATCTTTTACTTCAATAGTTATTTTTTGCATGCAAACTCCTTTTGTTCATATTATAGCAAAAATTAATAACTTTAGGGCACCTCTAAAAATGTGCAGTGAGGGCACTGCACCCTACATTCAAAACCATCAACTATTAACAATCTACTATCAACCATCAACTAGCAAATTTCTTTATAAAAGAAATTTGTCGCCTCCACAAAACCATCTACACTTCCGCAGTCGAAGCGTTTACCTTCGAATTTGTATGCTACTACTTTGCCTACTTTTGCTAGCTCCATTAGGGCATCTGTTATCTGTATCTCACCGCCTCTTCCTGGTTTTGTTTTGCTTATTATATCAAATATATCTGGTGTTAAAATATAGCGTCCTATTATTGCTAAATTAGAAGGGGCATCTTTTGGGTCTGGTTTTTCTACCATTGTAGATACTCTATAGATGTTATCAGTATCGTCTATTAGCTTACCATCTATTACTCCATATTTATTGGTATCCTCTTTTGCTACCTCTTCGATTGCAACTACACAACATTGGTATTTTTTATAAACCTCTACCATTTGAGCTAAAATACTACTGCTTTTGTTGTAACATAAGTCATCTGCTAAAATTACTGCAAATGGTTCGTTTCCTATAAGTGTCTGCCCTGTTAGGATAGCGTGTCCTAGACCCTTCATCTCTATTTGTCTAGTATAAGAGAAGGTGCAGTTTTCTATAACTTCTCTAATCTCTTTTAATAACTCCTCTTTTGGGGTCTCTTTTAGCTGAGTCTCTAACTCGTAACTAATATCGAAATGGTCTTCTATAGCCCTCTTACCACGCCCTGTAACTATTGCCATCTGGTTAATTCCAGCTTCCATTGCCTCTTCTACACCATATTGAATTAGTGGCTTTGTTAAAATTGGCAACATCTCTTTAGGTGTAGCTTTTGTCGCTGGTAAAAACCTTGTTCCATATCCCGCTGCTGGAAACAAACACTTTTTAATCATTTTTATCCTTCTTGTAATATTTTTACTGACAAATTGAACTTACGGGCAGACACATAGGTCTGCCCCTACACGCCTCTCCTACATCCTAAATCCAAACTAAAAACCATTAATCGGTTTTACTGATTAATTTATATTTCAAAATACTCTTACCAAGCTCAACACCTGGTTGATTGTAAGTGTTTACATCTATCAATATACCTACCAATGAAGTTAAAAGTTCATAGTAAAAAATCAGTTTTCCTATACATTCTTCGCTTACTTCATCTATAATAATCTCATCTACAGGAATATCGTCTTGCAAAAGTAGAGCCTCTTTTATAGAGTCACTTTGCATATTTATTAACTCATCAAAAGATATATCGTTAATTATATCTAGCTTTTGCAAAAAATCTAGTGAAATTTTGGGTACTTTTAACTCTTGCTTAAAATTTTTAATCTTTAAAAAACTTACTGTTTTATTTCTAGTTCCCTCTACAATTAGTTGTAAGAATGAGTGCTGGTCTTGCGGTCCAATAAGTCCAATAGGGGTAACCCCCACATTTAATATAGAATCTTTCTGCTTTTTGCCTAAGCTCTCGCCCCACAGTTGAATATACCACTGCACAAAATATTTAAAACTCTCGCTGTATGCAAAAAGCAGATTAATGTTATACTCTTGGTGATTTTTAGCAAAAAATAGTGCCTTTTTTAATAGAGTATCTTTTAAATACCCATCCTCAAAGAAGCTATTATAAATTTTTTTAGCACCATTAAGCAAAGATGCTATATCAACCCCAACCAATACCAAAGGTACAAGCCCAACACTACTTAAAACAGAAAACCTACCACCAACATTTTTAGGTATTTCAAAAATATTAGCGTCAAGACTATTGGCTAGCTTTGCTAATGGTGAGTCTAGCTCTGTAATAAAACTAAATTGCTCTTTTTTACACTTGTTTAAAAAGTATTTAAATAGTGCTATAGTCTCTAGTGTAGAGCCAGATTTGCTTATTACTAAAAAGTGAGATTTACCTAAATCTATCTTACACTCTAGCTGAGTAATATTTAAAGGGTCTGTTGTTTCAAAAAAATACAATTTTCTCTTAAACTTTTTAACAGGTTTTAAAAAGTTATAAACCGCCTTTGGACCCAAAGAGCTGCCACCAATGCCAATTACAACTATATTTTCAATATCGCTACTAAAGCCTTTTTCAAACTCTACAAATGGCTTTATATCTTGAAATGGCAAATCATAATAACCGATAGTATCTTTTTCAGCACATATTGACTTTAAAAGCTCATCTTTGTATCTTAATAAGGAGGGTTTTGTTTCAAAATATAAATTATTTTCCATTAAGAAACCTTTGGTTTCTGTTAATAGTTGATTGTAAATAGTTAATTGTTAGCTGCATTGGTTTATATTCCTTTTTATAGAATTAATTAGAGCATTTATCATTTTTCTAATTTTATTAATTTGATTTAACTCATTTTCAATATTTTGCAAATAGTTTAATCTTTTAGCAATTAAAAGTTGAGTTTCTACTTCCGAGGCTGAGCCTAAAGAGACATATAAAAACTGAACAAACTCTTTTTGTGTATTTCTATTTTGCCCCTCAGCTATATTTGATGGTATAGATATAACTGCTCTTCTTAACTGACTAGATAAAGCATACATTTCTTCTTGTGGTAGAAATTTTATGAGTCTATATATACTCTCTACTAAGTCCATTGATTCTCTCCATACATTCAAATCTTTATAATCACTCAAACCAACCTCCACAATCAATCATCAACCACTAACAATCATCCATCAACTATCAACTATCAACTATAAGCCATTAACTATTAACCGTAGCCATAGCTACTTCAATAACTTTTTGCACCTCAGCCTGATAGAGCTCTAAATCGCTTTTATTGTCAGCTTCAAAACGAGTTACAAGTATTGGTGTAGTATTGCTAGCTCTAACCAATGCCCAACCATTTGCAAAGTTTATTCTAAGTCCATCTATTGTAATTATATCTTTAATTTCTGGAAAACTGGCAGGTGGGTTTTTAAGTATATTTGCAATCTCTTCAATAAGTTTAAACTTTTGACTATCTGTCGTTTCTACCTTTAATTCATCGGTTGAGAATAGTTTAGGTAACTCATCTATCTCTTTGTCTAAATCTACTCCATCTTTTACAAGCTCTAACACCCGCAAAGTTGCATATATTGCATCATCGTACCCAAAATATCGGTGTTTAAAGAAGATGTGTCCGCTAACTTCACAAGCTAAGTGGGCATTTGTCTCTCTCATTTTTACTTTTAAGTTAGAGTGTCCTGTTTTATGCATTATCGCTTTTGCTCCACGACGCTCTAACTCGTCATACATTACTTGTGAGCATTTAACTTCGCCTATAACTGTTGGGTTTTCTATTCTTTTGCTAAGTATAAGAGCTAACTCATCGCCTTTAATATTGTACTTTTTAGTTAATACTGCTATTCTATCTGCATCGCCGTCATAAGCAAAACCTAAATCTCCACTACTTTGCAAAGCCTCTTTTAAATCTGCCAAATTCTCCTCTACAGATGGGTCTGGATGGTGATTTGGGAAAGTACCATCTGGCTCGCAGTAAAGCCCCGTATAATCTAACTCTAAGCCATTAAATATATCTTGCAAAACTACACCAGCTACGCCATTTCCACAATCTGCAATAATCTTTTTATCTAAGCCTTTTAAAGAGGCAAACTCTTTTAGCATAAACTCTATATAATCATTTTTTGTATCTATCTCTACTTTTTTGGTGTCGGTAGGAATTTGCATATCTAAATTCTGCTCTATCTCTCTACCTAGTGCATAAATCTGCTCGCCAAAAAATGGTAACTTATTTAAAGTAATTTTAAAGCCGTTATACTCTTTTGGGTTATGCGAACCTGTTATCATAATTGATGCATCAATTTGGTTGATAGTTGATGGTTGATGGTTAATTGTTTTTTGAGGAGTGTAGTTGGCGAAATAGTTTACCGGTGTTGGCACTAAGCCCATATCGTACACTTCACACCCTGCAAAGTTTAATCCAGATATTAAATAATCTCTTAAAATTGGCGAATGCTCTCTTGCATCGTAGCCTATTGCAACACTCTTTGCTCCATTTTTCAAAAACTCTTTACCTAAAAAATAGCCAATTAACTTAACACTCTGCTCATTTAACTCTTTTTCGTAAATTCCTCGAATATCATACTCTCTAAAAATATTTTGCATTAACTTGCCTATAAATTAAAATTACTGTAATTATACCAAAAGAATTGTCACACTACTATTTTTCTAACAAAAGCAAACGGTATTCTCTCTTGCTCTAGTCTAAAATTTTTACCATAAAAGTCATTTTGTAAGCGTGTATAAACTTGTTTCTCTTCTTTAGTTAAATTACCCAATTCTCTATCAATGTTAGTAGCTTCATACTCCACACTTAAATTTTTAAAGCTATTAATTGTCTGCTCATCCATTAAAAACGATTTTACATTTGGAAAGTAACCCCTAAGTTGCGATAGTATGGCAAAGCCATCTAAATCTATATCGCCCCAGTAGTATATCTCTTTATCTCTTATCCACTTGGCATTTTTTAAAATAGAAACTCTATAACCACTCCCAAAAATCACTATTGAATCTTCTATTTCAAAAAAAGATAAAAAGGTAATTTTATTTTCGATTATAAAGACTTTTTTGCAATTAATTTTTAAATTTTCAAACTCTCTTATACTCAATTCTAAATCACTTAAGCCTTGGATAAAAAGCTTTTTATCCAATATTCTAAAGCGAATTTGCGGTAGTGGATACTTAAATCCGTATCTTTTCTCAAATGCAAAATTGCTTAAACTACCCAGTGGCTTTAAATCATAAATTTTACTAAGCACAATATCTATAAGTTTTTTATACTTCTCTATAAATTTTGTATCGACTCCATTAAGAGAGAGCTCCCTAATATAGCAATTTGGCTCTTTTTTAATAAGCATAAAATCAACTACCCTAAAAACTCTATCCCAAACTGTGCTGTACTCTAAAACCCAAAATGGCTTTTTTAAAAACAGCCCCTTTAATTTAGGGTATTTTTCAATTATCCCATCATAAACAGAGACAAATTCTCTATACTCATCTCGTTTTCCTAAAAAATCTAAACACTCTTCTAAACTCTCAAACTTCACCTCAACAGGCAAACTCTGCACCCCAATAGATTTAAAATTAAACTCTCTATACACCAAAGGCAAATTTAGAGCTTTTAATTTTTGAATCTCTTTTTGCAAAGAAGCAAAATTTTGTACAATATCTTTTTGTGTTATTCTCTTTAACTTAACGACTATAGGCAATATATCGATATTTTCAATATAGCTTTTAAAAATATCTCCACGCGAATATATTTTCTCTAATTTCGCAACTACACTTTGCATCAACTCTTCCTATTTTTTGCATACTCTTCGATTGTCATCGAAATTAAGCTAGAGTCCATTCCATCTTTGTTATATACAAAATGCACCGACTTAACAAATGGCTCTATTACATTAATTTTTTGCTTTGGAGTAATAACCAACAGTTGCAATCTTAACTTTTTAAACAGCCTTAAAGCGTATCTTGTACTCTCATCACTCCCTCTACCAAAGGCTTCATCTATCATCACATATCTAAAAGAGCGACTCTGAATTTTATCGTACTCTAAGCCAAACTGGTACGCTAGCGAAGAGGCTAAAACGGTATATGCTAACTTCTCTTTTTGCCCACCAGATTTACCGCCACTATGGGCATAAAACTCTTTTAGAGTACCATCACTAATATAATTCTCTCTTGCACTAAAATCGAACCAATTTCTCACATCTATAACGCTTTTACGCCACTTTTTATCGACATCAATATAACCTTCTCGTCCATTAAATCTCTCTATCATCTCTTTAATTTGCAAGAATTTTTGCTCATCATACTCGTTATTCTCATCAATCGCACCTGTAATAATTTGTTTTAAGTTTTGGCGAAACTCTTTAATATCAATATTATTAGATTTTTGTGCCACAAGTTCGATGTATGTGCCATCGCTATACTCAATATCCCGTAGAGATTTATTAATAGTTTCAATCTTATCTATAATATCACTAGCACTCTTCTCTAACACACTCTGAAGCATCACAATATCACGAATTGTATTCTCTTTTAGCAACTGTTTAAACTTTTTACGCCACTTTGGTAAATTATCTTTTTGTAACTCTTCTAACTTTTTGATAAACTCATCGCAATACTCAACACCCCGTCCAAACTCTTTGGAAATTACCGGATATTTGCTAATAAAATCTACTTGCATTGTAACAATCTTAGAAGAGCTACTCTGCATAACCCTAGAGAATTTATCAATTTCAGATTGCAAATATTCACGCATTTTTCTCTGCGAAGTATTTAAAGAGCTTAGTATAATTTTTAACTTCAACTTATCTTTAATAGCATTTAACTCTGCCTTTACTTCAGCCTCTAACTCTCCATTATCGCAAACAAGTTTCGCCCTGTTGTACTCCTCTTGCCTCTGCTCTATCTGCTCATTTATCTGCCCGATTTTACTTAAAATGCTCTCTTGCTCTCTCTGTTTTACTTGGTAATTTAACATCTGTTCATCAAGCCTTTTTTGAAGCGTCTTTATAATATCGTTACTCTTCTCTAGCTCCTCTTTTTCACGCTTTAACTGCTCTATCTCTTTTGCATATCTATACCAATTAATCTCTTCAAAACTCTCCACTTGCAAAATATCTCGCAAAATATCTCGCCGTTTCTCTATATGCTTTAAACTCTCTTTTGCCTTTTTAATATGCTCTTCAATAGTTTCTAATTTTCTCTCTAACTCTTCTAGTTGCTGTTCAAACTCTTTTAGTTTTGCGATATTATCCCAACCTAAAACCCATCGAGATTTATCATTTATATCGAATCTATCATCTTTTTCGTGCCGACTAAGATTTGCTTTGTATTGTCCGTTTATACTCAAAGCTCTCTTAAATTTTCTAAAAGAAGCCATATCATCTACGCAGGGAATATCAAACTTTTTATACAAAATAGATTGCAACACTCCATAATATGGTGTATCAGCCTTAAGCTCTATTTTATGCAAAAGCGATTTTGGTGTATTTATCTCATTTAAACTGCTAGCTACTTTTGTATCAACCTTTAAATAAACAAGCCTACCTTTTAAATTAGTTCTCTCTACATATGCACTCACTTCATCATAAAAGTCGCTATCGACCAAAACAGATAGTGCCGTATTGTGCATTACCCTCTCTATTGCTCCGTGCCACTTTTTATCTTTAACCTCTATTAACTCTCCAATAAATGGTAACTTCTCAATACTTAAACCCAACTCTTTAGCCATTGTATCGCGTATTTTAGAAACTCTTTGTGGAATATTGGAGCGATTGTTTTGCAAATATATTATCTCGGTTTTTAACTTTTCACGCTCTTCTTCGTAGCGATACTTTACTGCCGATTCTGTAGTCATTTGGTTTTGAAGCTTGGTTTTTTCTTGCTCAATTCCCTCATATGATTTAGCAATTTCATCTCTTAAAGTCAAGAACGAATGCTCATTAGAGAGTGCTCTATACCCCAACTCTTTAATCAAATCATTAAAGCGTAAATTTGCCGATTTTACTCTTTGCAAAACTGCACTTAAATGCTTAATTTCGCTCTCTATACTACCAATTCTATCTGCACCATTTTTTTGAAGCTCTAAGCGAATATCCAAAATATCGTTATTGACTTTTTCCAACTCTTGGGCAACAATATTTTTAGTAGAGTTGGCTTTGCTTAACTTAATTTGCAAAGCTTTTAACTCTTCGTTTAATAACTCTATTTGAAAATGGCTAAAGTATAGGCTTAGGGCATCTCTTATCTTTAGGTAAAATGTATGGCTATCAAAGGCAGTATTATACTTTAAAAATTCACTCTTAATTGGTTTAAGCATTTTAATTTGCTCTGTTGCTTCCAATACTAAATTATGGGTATGATTAAGTGTTGCAAAGTTTGCACAGAGTTCATCTACCTTACTATCCAAATTGCTATTTTCTAGCATATGCATTCTAATAAATTGCGTTAAATTACCAATAGCTTTGAGCGAAACAGTTTGATAAAACAGATTCAGAGCTTGCTCGTTTCTAATTCCCATCTCTCGCCCAAAATATTTAAAATAGTCGCTAAATGTATCGAAAACTTGTGTATGATTTATCTGACGAAGTCTCTTTTTTAAACTCTTAATATCTTTAAATTTAGGTAAAAAATCCTTTTTTATAGATAATTCACCTTTTGAAGCTACAAAAAATTTATGCACTTTTCTATTTTGTATCCAGAAAAATTGAGCCAAAGTTATGCTCTCTTCATATCCAATATTTTCAAAATGCCCCAAAATTACGCTAAAAGAGCTCTCATCTCTAAGAGCAACTGCTTTAGATTGCCCAAAGTTGTCATCTTGTGTTGTCTTGTACTCACCAACAATATAGGAATATAGCGTTCTCTCTTTAGTATTTGCACCCGCAGCTTTATTGTAAATAATCTTTTGATGAGGAACCAAAAGTGTAGTAAGTGCATCTACAATAGTCGATTTACCGCTACCAATATCACCAGTCAAAAGCCCATTTTCTCGATTTAGAGCAAGTTTAACAATCTTTTTGTTAAATGTTCCCCAATTATAAAACTCAAAATATCCCAATCGAAAACCGGTAGTAGTATCATCAGTAGCAAAATCAAAGCGTAACTCCATAAAATTCCTTTCACAATTTAATTATCTAGCGGGTAGATTCCGTGTTAAAAGAAGCTGAAAAAAAGCATATTTACACAAAATCATCTATTTATATTTTAGCTGTTAAAGGCTTATACTCTTCCATGCTTTTAAAAATAGAGAAAGCCAATAAAATAAGC
>Ga0256829_1003424_pt1 | contig 11007 bp, 8 predicted proteins | sample 131447metaG_FD_185979 | JGI IMG/M metagenome (GOLD analysis project Ga0256829, IMG submission 185979) | Hydrothermal vent microbial communities from Lau Basin, Pacific Ocean - 131-447 | ecosystem: Environmental > Aquatic > Marine > Hydrothermal vents | place: Pacific Ocean: Lau Basin | collected... | reverse complement strand
TCCGCAGGACAGCGGATTTAGACGCACTTTAGTGCGGGCTTGCCCCGAGAGCCACGGATGGCTCGAGTCAAAGAAGGGCACCTTAGCAATATGCTTGTTTCCTCCACTTACAGCTTTCAAAAGGGCGTGTGTTACTGCGCTCAACCTTTTGAAAGCTGACGTTTCGGCGCATATTGAACAAGGGCGTAAGCATGCTAGCTCATATGCTTTCCTCCGCGTCCTCTGTGCCTCTGTGGTAAAAAATGTAAAAAATAACTTTCTGAGGAAACTCTACCTAGAGCGAGTGTTTTTTGTTTTTTGGAAAAACGGTAGTTCATTCGCCAGTATTTCCCAGTTTTTGAAAGTTGAAGGTATAACCCTCCACACCATCAGAGAGTTTTAATTGTTTCTTTTCAATTGGTAAGGTTACTGCTTTAACTTTTGCATCGGATAATCGCATATGAAATTTTCCATGTGTTGGTATTTTATTTGCAACGATGTTATGGCATGGAAAGTACCAACAAAAGAACCAACAGTTTGATGGTGCTTGTTGAGTTTGGACGAGACTGATTGGGATTTTAAAAGTAAAAAAAACCTGCCGCCATAAGGGCGACAGGGCTTTCTGAGTCTGAATGAGACTATCATATGGTACGAGGGTCTGTTCCGAAAAGGCATCCTAACCTCTTGTAATCATTGATATTATTTTCCGTGTTTTTCAGAGATACCAACAAAAGTACCAACAATCTCGAATTGACTTTTTCAAATGACATTGATGCAAACAATGAATTGAATTATACCAGCGTAAGTTTATCAATACAAGGTAGCTATACAGCGCGCTATTTATTGATGTGAAAGATAAAATATAGGTTGTGCGCATAAATGCGCATTTATAACTTAATGTGCGCAAGCTTTTGTGCAAGTGAAGTGCGCATTGCTTTTTTAAGTGTGCATAATTTTTGATAAGTAGTGAAGTTGAAGTTTTTATAAGATGTTATTGAAAGCGGTTGTTGTTTGTATATGGCACAACTGTAAGTATGCTAAGCGCGGGAAATCCGACTCCGTTTCAAATCATGAGATGGGACTGGTATTTGAAGAGTTGATTCGCCGTTTTGCTGAAGGTTCGAATGAGACAGCCGGTGAGCACTTTACGCCGCGAGACATTGTTCGCCTCACCACGTCGCTGGTCTTTTTGGAAGATGATGATGTGCTCACCAAAGAAGGTATTATCCGCACCATTTACGATCCCACCGCAGGCACAGGCGGCTTTTTATCTTCGGGCATGGAATATGTACACGAATTAAACCCGAATGCTGTGATGCGCGCTTTTGGTCAGGAGTTGAATCCTGAGTCCTATGCGATCTGTAAAGCCGATATGCTGATCAAAGGGCAAGAGGTGAATAACATCAAGCTGGGCAACACCCTTTCTCAAGATCAGCTTTATGCCGACAAGTTTGATTATATGCTGTCCAATCCACCCTTTGGCGTGGATTGGAAAAAGATTGAGAAAGATATTAAGGATGAACACAGCATCAAAGGTTTTGATGGTCGCTTTGGCGCGGGTCTGCCAAGGGTGTCCGATGGTTCATTGCTCTTTTTGATGCATTTGATCAGTAAGCTTAGAGATGGTTCTCAGGGCGGTGCTCGGATTGGTATTATTCTAAACGGTTCGCCGTTGTTTACAGGTGGTGCAGGTTCAGGTGAATCAGAAATTCGCCGCTATATTTTGGAAGCGGATTTGCTGGAAGGTATTATCGCTTTGCCTACGGATATGTTTTACAACACAGGTATTGCGACCTATATCTGGATTCTTTCCAATAAAAAGTCTGATGAACGCAAAGGCAAAGTTCAACTCATCAATGGTGTGAATCTATGCAGTAAAATGCGGAAATCGCTTGGCTCGAAACGCCATGTGATGAATGAAGATGATATTGCCACTATTACTCGCAGTTTTGGTGCGTTTGAAGTGGTTGATGCGAGGGCGTTGGATAAACCTGCCGAACAGAAGAGTAATCGCGGTCGTCAGTCAGCGAATCCTAAAACTGAAGCTCCGAAAACATTTTCTAGCAAGATTTTTGATAGCCACGAGTTTGGTTACCGCCGTATCACCATTGAGCGTCCCTTGCGTGAATCCTATCAATTCAGTGATGAACGCATTGCAGGTTTAAGGTTTGCCCCCAAGCCTTTGAATGCCGCCATGGAATGGCTTTATGCAACATATGGTGACGACTGGTCAGATGGCAATGAGAGTGAATATTCATGCACAAGCCCGTCATTCCCGCGTAGGCGGGAATCCATTAACGCCACGCAGACTATAGATTCCCGCCTACGCGGGAATGACGAAAAAGTTAAGGTGTATGGGGATTTGGCAGAACATGAAGATAAAATCCGCATTCACTTCAAAGCGAACTTTAAGGAACTCAAAGAAAAACAAATCAAAGACCTGCTCAACCCCGATACGTGGCAAAGCCAGAAGCATATCATGGAGCAAGCCAAGCAACTGCAACAAGCCATTGGCAGCGAGCAACATGATGATATGAATGGTTATGATGCCGCGCTTAAAGCGACAGGCATCAAGCTCGATGCCAAAGCCAAAAAGCAAATCACCCAAGCTGTAAGCTGGAAAAATCCTGATGCCGAAAAAGTTATCAAAAAAATCCATAAGAACACGCTAGCTAATCCTATGTATGGTTTATTTGATATGGATGGGAAAACCGTTGAGTACAAAGCCGATGGCGACTTACGCGACCATGAAAATGTCGCCCTAGATCCAAGCAAACCAGTGAATGAAATCAATGAAGCCTATTTCAAAAAGGAAGTGCTGCCGCATGTGCCAGATGCTTGGGTCGATGCGAGCAAGAAAGACAGCAAAGACCAAGAAATTGGCATTGTGGGTTATGAAATCCCGTTTAATCGTCACTTTTACGTCTATCAACCACCAAGAGACTTGGAAGAGATTGATGCGGAGCTGGATGCAGTTAGCAAAGAGATTATGGCATTGCTGCAAGAGGTGCATTCGTGAACTTGAAACAGAATGACTACAAGGTATGGCTTGGTGAGCTAAAACAGAAGTTTCAGCAAACACAGTTAAAAGCTGCCGTTCAAGTTAACTCAACCCTTCTTGAGTTTTATTGGTCTTTGGGCAAAGATATTGTTGAAAAACAAGCTGATTCAACTTGGGGTAGTGGTTTTTTAAAGCAGTTAAGCCATGATCTCATGCTTGAGTTCCCTGATGTTAAAGGTTTTTCTAAACGGAACCTAGAGCAAATTCGGCGCTGGTATCTGTTTTGGACTGAAGAGGGGGCAATTGCGAAGCAGCCTGCTGCGCAATTGATGCAGATTCCCTGGTGGCACAATGTGGTGATTGTGAGTAAATGCAATACTTGGGCTGAAGCCCTCTATTATGTGCAACAAATACAGCTGAATGGTTGGAGCCGCAGTGTGCTCACCCATCAAGTTGAGAGCGGCTTATGGCAACGCGAAGGCAAAGCCATTAATAACTTTGAATCCACCCTACCAGCCATACAATCCGACCTTGCCCAACAAACCCTTAAAGACCCTTATGTGTTTGATTTTTTAACTTTAAGCAAAGATTACAACGAGCGCGAACTGGAACAAAACCTAGTCAAACATATCACCGCCTTTTTATTGGAGCTGGGTGCAGGCTTTGCTTATGTGGGTAAACAAGTCCCCCTGCAAGTCGGCGAGCGAGACTTCTTCCTTGATCTGCTGTTTTACCATATTCATTTACACTGCTATGTGGTGATTGAACTCAAAACCACCGATTTTGAACCCGAACATGCAGGCAAACTCAATTTTTACATCAAAGCCGTGGATGAAATCTTACGCAAGGAAGGCGATGCGGCGACCATTGGCATCTTATTGTGCAAAGACAAAGATAAATTGGTGGCAGAATATGCCTTGAGCGACATCAACAAACCCATCGGCGTTTCCGCCTACCAACTCACCCAATCCTTGCCTGAAAATCTACAATCCCAATTGCCAAGCATTGAAGATATTGAACAAGAATTGGCGGGGGCATTATGAAATATCAGACTTATCCAGAGTATAAGGATTCTGGGGTTGAGTGGCTTGGAAAAGTGCCAAGTAATTGGAGTGTGAAAAGAATCAGTTATGTTTCTTTACTACAAAGTGGTGATTCTATTGTTTCAGAACAAATAAAAAGTGAAGGGAAATATCCCGTTTATGGAGGTAATGGGTTAAGAGGATATACTGATAATTATAATCATGAAGGGCATTATATTTTAATTGGTAGGCAGGGTGCTTTGTGTGGCAACATCAATTATGGGCATGGGAATTTTTGGGCTTCTGAACATGCAGTTGTCGTTCATCCATTGGTTCAGCTGAATACTTTTTTTTTAGGCGAAACATTGAGAGCAATGAATCTTAATCAGTATAATGTTTCAGCAGCCCAGCCAGGTTTAGCAGTTGCCAATATTACATGTTTAAAAATCCCATTTCCCCCAGTCCTTGAACAAAAAAAAATCGCCAACTTCCTTGACCACGAAACCGCCAAAATAGATACCCTGATTGAAAAACAACAACAGCTTATCAAACTGCTCAAAGAAAAACGCCAAGCTGTCATCAGCCATGCCGTCACCAAAGGCCTAAACCCTGATGCCCCCATGAAAGATTCAGGCATCGAATGGCTAGGTGAAGTCCCTGCTCATTGGATAGTTAAGAGACTTAAACATATTTCACCTAAAGTAGGTGTAGGTTTAGTCATCAACCCATCAACTTATACAAGAGATGAGGGAGTATATTTTATATTTGGTGGTGATGTTAAAGAATATCATTTTGATTTATCCAAAACTCGTAGAATATCCTCGGATGATAGCGACAGTTTGTTACCATCAAGACTAAACCACAGTGATTTAGTTTCTGTTCGCGTTGGTTATCCTGGAATCACGGCTGTAGTACCAAAAGAACTCGAAGGTTCAAATTGCGCGTCAGTAATTGTAATTAGGAAAGGGGACTACAACTCAGATTGGCTTTGCGCAGCCATGAACTCTTGGGTGGGCAGGCAGCAGGTAGACTTGGTTTCTTATGGCGCAGCACAAAAACAATATAATGTTGCTGATGCAATTGAGTTCATCTTTCCAGTGCCTCCAAAAGATGAACAGGATGAGATTGCTCATTATGTTGAATCTAGGTTAAACTGTTTCAACCAGCTGATTGAAAAAACAAAGCAGCAGATAAAACTACTCCAAGAACGCCGCACAGCACTTATTTCCGCTGCGGTGACTGGCAAGATTGATGTGAGAAGCATCAATGTCTAATAAATCGATTCATGACTTGATGAAACTAAGTGCTTTATCGTCTTTAGCATTTCAAGAATCAGCAACGATGAAATCCATACGAGAAATGACACAGGTTAGTCAGTTGGCGACAGCATCATTTCAAGAGTCTGCGTCAATGAAAGCCATGCGAAACATGGTGAAGACTAGTCAGTTGGCGACCTTTGCGTTCGAAGAATCAGCATCGATGAAGGCTGTGCGAGAAATGGCGCAAGCTAGTCAGTTGGTATTTCAAGAGTCAGCATCGATGAGGGTTATGCGCGAAATGATGCAAGGCAGTCAGTTGGCATCTCTAGCATTTCAAGAATCAGCGGCGATGAAGGCAGTGCGTGAAATAATTGATTCTCAGTCTTTAGCTGACCTTGCAGGACTATCCTCATTGAAAGCTGCATTTCAATTAGAAAATTCACCTTTTCCCAGCAGTACATTATCAGCTTATGGAGTAGCAACTGCTAACTTAGAAAGTGTTAATGAAGAAATATTAGAGATTGATTCTGAATTGAATGATGAAGTTTCTTCGGCAACTGATTTCAATCAACTTTCAGAGAAATCAAAACGCATATTATCATATATATTCCACATATACATTTTACCAATGCTTTTCCTAGCACTTGGGGTGTGTATTTCTGCCTTATATGGTGACGAACTTCGAATGGCATTAGAGTCAGTTTCAACCTCATCGGAGGTTCGCTCTTTTACCCGCAATGCAAAAATAAAGTTTGATAGAGTGGCTCTTGCAAGTTTTCGAGTGACGACAGCGAATTCACTAAAGCTTAGAAAATCCCCAAATATGAGTGCTGAGACAATTGATTTTCTTCCGTTAGGAACCTTAGTTGAGGTGATTGAGAGGTCTAACCGCTCATGGCTATTTGTAGAAGTTGAGATGGATGGTGAATTTATACAGGGATGGGTATCCCGAAAATATACCGTATATTTCAAATAGGTGTGAGAAGCTTGGAGGTTAACTAAATGGAACATACTCATATTATACAGGCTTCAGATTTAGATGCTTATGCAAATAGAAGGGATAGCCAAGGGGTGATTCCTGAATTGGTTTATTGGCTTGTGAAACAGTCTGTTTCTAATATATCTGTATGTCGAATCCCATATGGTGATGCTGTGAACCAGCCTGGGTTGGATGGTTTAGTGGAAACAGACGAGTTCTTTTTGGAGTTTGTTCCAGATGGTATCTCCTATTGGGAAATTGGAACTGGAAACAACCCTCAAGTTAAAGCGACTAAAGACTTTGGAAAACGCACGAAAGATACACCAGATGATCAGCGAGCTGAATCTACATTTGTATTTGTAACCCCAAGGTCAAGTGGGGCTGATGGCTGGGATGAACCAACGCAAACACGATGGCTGCGGCGTAGGCAGGAGAATGGCTGGAAAAAGATTAGAATTATAGATGGAGTGAAACTAGCTGATTGGCTTAGAGAATTTCCTGCAATTGGGCAATGGATGGCCAAGAAAATTGGGCTCTCCCCCAGTCTTGGTGGACTATCTACGCCTGCAGAGCATTGGGAAACAATTCAGGCGCAAGTCGATCAGTCTGACCCTCCATTGCCAGTACAAATTTTCGTCGCAGGAAGAGATAATGCATGTGCTGCTCTACAAGCATTATTTGAAGGGAAGTCGCAACGATTATTTCTTTTTGCCGAAAGCCCAAAAGATGTTGAAGATTTTGTTGCTGGTTATATTAAGTCACTTGATTCCGAAACTGAACGTGCCTTTTGTAATCGGTGTCTTTTCATAAGTGAAGAAGATGCTTGGCGGTCAATTGTTACAACTAGGCAGTCTCATGTTCTTGTGGCTGATCCAAAACTTGGTTTGGATTCAGAAAGTGCGGATTTGCAAACATTGGCTACTCGGAATGGGCACTCAGTAATAATACCTCTTTGTGGAGCATGGTCTGGAGATAATCCAGAGGTCATTAAGTTGCGAAGTCCATCTCAATCAACTCTTGAGAAAATATTAAGTGAAAGCGGCTATTCACCAGTCCGAGCTCGAGAATTGGCAAGTGTGGGAGCTAATAGGTTATCTGCTCTAAGACGACATCTACTGGGGCTAGGGGCAGTACCAGTCTATGGTTCATGGGAAAATGCAAGGTTGCTTTCTCAAGCAGGGATGATTGGAAAGTGGGATGGTAACAATCAAACTGATAAAGAGGCTATAACGGCTCTATTGGGAAAAGAATATGGGGGGTGGATTGAGCTAATTAGATCTGATGCGTTACGCTCAGACACTCCCCTGATCCAGAAAAATGAGAAGTGGAGAATGGTTGCTCGTGGTGAAGCGTGGAATGCACTTGGCAACCGGCTGTCAGATGATGATCTTAATCAATTTCAGCAGTTAGCATGCAGGGTTCTGGGTGAATATGACCCTAAGTTTGATCTTCCAAAAGAAGAACGGTATGCAGCTAGCATTCATGGAAAGCTACTGACACATTCAACTAATCTCCGAGAGGGGGTTGCTGAAACATTGGCTCTACTTGGCAGTAGACCAAAGGCTCTGTCTTCTTGTTCGCAAGGAAAAGCTGAAACTACTGCCCTATTAACTGTAAGGCATCTATTAAAAGATGCTGACTGGGGCCGCTGGGTGAGTTTAGAGCACCTTTTACCATTGCTGGCAGAAGCTGCTCCAGATGAATTTCTTGATTCCGTTGAATCATCGTTGGAGAGAGTTGAAGACAGCCCATTCCATCAAGTGTTTGCTCAAGAAGGAAGCGCTGGTGTTGGTGGTTGGAACTATATTAGTGGACTACTTTGGGCATTAGAAACGCTGGCATGGCATCCTGATTACCTAACTCGAGTTACCCTCATCTTGGGGGAACTGGCTTCGATTGACCCGGGAGGCAATTGGTCTAACAGGCCTGCAAATTCGCTTGCTGACATTTTTCTTCCTTGGCATCTACAAACGTCTGCTTCTATCGACAAAAGGAAGGTTGCAATCCAAACCCTTTTGCAAGAACAGCCGGAAATAGGTTGGAATCTGTTGATTGCACTGCTTCCACATAGCCATGGAGTTACTTCAGGGTGCCATCGTCCGGCTTGGAGAAACCTTATTTCTATAGATTGGAATGATAACATTACGGATCAAGAGTATTGGGATCAAACATCAATTTATACTGATATGGCAGTTGGACTTGCCAAATCAAGCGTAGGTAAGCTCTGTGTATTGATAGAGCACATGCCTGATTTACCCAAACCTGCGTTTGATAATATACTCTTACATTTAAAATCAGATGATGTAATCAGTTTATCTGAATATGATCGCATGGCGTTGTGGGAGGCATTGAGTGACTTGGTTAGAAAGTATCGAAAGTTTTCTCATACTGAGTGGGCTATACCTAGTGAAATTTTAGATAAGGTAGATGAAGCCGTTAATGTTTTATCTCCTCAGAAAGCAGAATTACGATTTCACCACCTATTTAGCGATCGAGATTTCGATTTGTATGATGACAATGAGGATTATGAAGAGCAGCGAAAGTTATTAGATAAGAGACGGCAAAATGCGCTACAAGAAATATTGGACTCCGGTGGTGTTGAATCTGCCATGGAGTTTGCAAACAATGTTTCTTCACCGCATCAAGTAGGTCATGCACTTGGAAATATTACGATTGAATCAGTTGAGGTAGATATTTTACCAAAACTCTTAGCAAGTGCGGATGAGGTTCAGAAAATTTTAATCCGAAGTTACGTTTCAGCGAAATTTTGGAAAGAAGGCTGGCCTTGGGCAGATTACATATTAAGTGATGACTGGAACGCTAGTCAAAAATCTTCTTTTCTAGTGCTTCTACCCTTTGACCCAGAGGTTTGGTCTCGTGCTGAAAAACATCTTGGGAGTGAAGAAAAGCAATATTGGATAAATGCAGATGTGTACCCTTGGGGCACTGACTTCGATTACACTACGGCCATCGAAAAACTTATTTCACATGGTCGAGCTTTTGCTGCAATCCGCTGCCTCGGAAGGTCTGGCGCTAAGGATGATACAATTAATGTAGGACTAGCTGAACGAGCTCTTCTTGCTGTTCTTAGCTCTGAGCATTTGAGCGCAGACTTCGATCGCGAAGCTACTATTGAGGTGATCACTAAGCTTCAAAATAGCCCGTCTGCAAACTCAGATATTCTTTTTAAGATTGAATGGAATTTTCTACCCTTATTAGACCAATTCTCGAGGGGCGTTCCTAAGACTCTTGAAGACAGATTGGCCTCAAACCCTACTTTTTTCTGCGAAGTTCTAAGTTATGCATTTCGATCTAAGAACGATGAAGATAATGATGAGGAGCCCACAGAAGAGCAGCGCGATCTGGCGAAGAATTCATATAAACTTTTAAGTGAATGGAAAACTATTCCTGGACAACATGTGGATGCTCCTTTTGATGACTCAGCATTTTCATCTTGGCTCACAGAGGTAAAGAGAATTACAACAGGAAGTGGTCACCTTGAGGTTGCACTCAGCATGTTTGGACAAGTTTTGACCTATGCCCCTAAGGATGAGGGTGGTCTATGGATTCATAAGGCTGTGGCTCAAGCTCTGAATGAAAAGTGGGCAGATAGAATGCGTAATGGCTTCACTACCGCGCTTTTCAATCAAAGAGGCGCACATGGTTTTTCTTCTGGCAAAGCGGAGCGTGAGTTAGCTCGGGTAAATAATGAAAAAGCAGAAGCTCTTGAAGCAAATGGCTTTGTTAGGTTTGCAACTTCAATGCGCGAATTTGCAAATCGTTACGAGCGCGATGCGGAGAAAGAGTCGCAAAGAGATCCTTTTGAAGATTAGAGGAACGAATTCAGGTCAGGTCAAGCTAGAAAAGCAGCAGATTTTTTCTAGGTCAAAGCAAGTTAAATATTATTAGTAACGGTTCATAGTTGAAGTGGTTGCATTCAGGCAGCATTTATTGCCGAGAATTGTCATCTATATAAACCAACTCCAATCCTTTGGAGGCACTTTGGTATTCACAAGCTTACTATTGGAAGAGGTCTTGAATTGTTTTAATGGACTAAATGCCATCAACCATGGGTGAAATACAGTATTTTCCAATCGTTAAATGCGTCTGAAATGTATGCGCACAGTTTTTGATTATGCTGCATATTGAGTCTGTCCAAAAATATTATCGAACAACTTGGTTTTAGCCTTCTGTAATTGCTTCCATGCGTCAAGGTCTGATTGTTTCATGGCTATTTCATCCATGTTATCAAATGACATTTCAGGCTTTAGAAACTGCTGTGCATCTGGCAGTGATTTTAACTTTTCATAGGGCGTTTTCATGTCAGTTTGTTTGTAGTATTTTTTCTGTTTTCCTTTGCTATTCACTTCAATGCTAGTACATCAACCAGTTTAAAATGTCGGATAAAGGCGGCTTAGTTTAATTCTTGCATCTTCGGTGGTAAATCGCCACTTCATATCACTTTTGATTGAATTTCTGTTGTTTGTCCATGCTGTCACTTCTTGTGTTAAATAATCTCTATCGCCCATTCGTTCTCGCATGCATTGCCGGGATAACAAACTGAATTCAATTTCCGCCATATTAAGCCAGCTTCCATGATTTATGTTTAATTGTACAGACTTATTTGACTGGTTGATGTACTAGGGAAGTGGCATGGGTGATGAAAATTCACACATGGGTTTAAGTATGTTTGATTGAAGTGATCCATGGTTTCAGCATGTTTTTGTGGAATATGGATATAGCCAAATGTCTTACGTACAACGGAGT
>Ga0256829_1003423_pt1 | contig 11010 bp, 13 predicted proteins | sample 131447metaG_FD_185979 | JGI IMG/M metagenome (GOLD analysis project Ga0256829, IMG submission 185979) | Hydrothermal vent microbial communities from Lau Basin, Pacific Ocean - 131-447 | ecosystem: Environmental > Aquatic > Marine > Hydrothermal vents | place: Pacific Ocean: Lau Basin | collected... | reverse complement strand
ACCCCATCATAAGCAACATCCACAGAAAAAGATTCCTCTTCCAAGCCTTTTTTTAAATATGAAGCTATTGTTATGTCATCTTCTACTATCAATATTCTCATAATATCTCTTTCTAAAATTATTTTTTAAAATTGGCCTCTTTAAGGCCGTTTGAATGATAGTATAACAAAAAAAATATAATAATCATATAAGATTTATTGATAAATATTAATTTTTGTATTTTATGGATTAAATCAAGAGTGGCTCCGGATGCTGGAGAGCCTTAAACAAAATCTAAATAACTATAAAAGACCACAAATACGGACTTTCTCAACTCTATCATTTTTAAAAAATAGCAATTTTTAGTCATTTTTGGGCACAATGTGGGCACAGTAAAATAATTATTTTGATATAGAAAAAATATAAATATGAATATATTGTATTTGACTTGGTATGCATAAAGCTCTTTCATTTAAAAATTATAGTATTTTACACGAATTTTATCTCTTGTAATGTTCAAGAGTTTTTTTAAGCTATTTTATGTATAATGTGTGTTAATAAATGGTTATCTATTAAGGAAATAAAATTGGAATATGATTATGATAGACAGGAAAAGAAAAAAATAGAGCTTATTAATTAATTTAAACAAATAAGTGTTGAAAAATTAAACTTTGATAATCGAAGCACTATTACACAAATCCTACCAGTCTGTCGGATTCTTCCTCGTCATTTTACCAAAAAACCATTCCTATCTCTGCGATAGTAATATTTTCATAAATCTACACCAAAAAATGGATCTATTTTATCAATATTGTAGCCTTGTAAGTACTTTTAAGCACTTATTGCATGTAACCTTTTTCAGATTGTACGCTATACAGATTAAATTCCATTCACCTTTAGATTTTTCAAATCCTCTAAGCATAAATTGTCTAAACCCTATAACATGTTTAATGACTGACCTTATGCACTATAATGAGCGAAGCTCTCTATAGTGGCAGGGACTAAAAGTCCCTACAACCCCCTATCTACGAAAAGTAGAACTTTTTGAGAAAAAAGTGCGTAAGGTCAGTTAATGACACCAAATATAGGTTCTATCATACTCTTTCTTTTGGCATATATCTCTTTGCCTTCTTTTGTTTGTAAACGATGTTTCAGTTTTTCAACATCTGTTGCATCTTCTGGTAGTATTTGAAGTTCTTGTCGAAACCTATCTTCAAGTAGCTGATTATGTTGCTCTTTTTCAAATGAAATATATGATGTGATTTTTTCATCTTCACATAATTTAATATTCTCATCACTGAAGCATCCTGTATCCGCTAACAGTGCCTTTGGCATGAGAGTTGGATTTTCTTTAAACCATTGAAGGGTTGGGCGAACTTCTTTTTTATCATTTACATTTTGAGTGAGATGTTGATGAACAATTAGACGGCTATCATGTTCAACAGAAGCTTGTGCATTATATGCTTGTATATATCCTCCACCAGAGATTGGCATTATACGAGACTCTTCATCTGTAAGGTTTACTTGGTCTTTTGGATTAGGTTCTTTACTCTTAGGAGCTTGAGGTTTTTTACCACCTATTTTTTTACCACAAAGCTTCTCTTTAGCTTCACGCTTTTTTATTTTTTCTTTATACTCTTGAAGTTCTTGTTTGTATCGTTCCTCGGCTCTTTTTTCTATAGTCTTTTTTGCTGCTTTAATAACTTCAAGACGATCTTTTCTTCTTGCTATTTCATCTGGAATATTCATACCATCATTATCTTCTTTATTATCAGCTGTTTTAGCTTTTTCTAATAGTATCTTGACTTCATCTTCAAGTTGTTTTTGTAATTTAGTGGCATGAGCATAACTTAGAGCTTTATGTTTAGAGGCACTTGCTTTTATCTTTGTACCATCTAAGCTTACTTTGCCAATTTTAAGTATTCCCATCTCTTGTGCTATTGAGAGTATTTGTACAAATAGTTCTGTCAGTTCATTTAAAAATCTTTTTCTAAAGTTTGCAATTGTGTCATGGTCTGGATGGGTATTAGCTGATATAAAGCGAAAGGCTACTGAATCATATGTGGCTCTCTCTATCTTTCTACTTGAAAAGACTCCTATAGCATATCCATAAAAGAGTAAAGATAGCATAACATGAGGATCATATGCATCTTTGCCTCTCCCATTATATTGACTCTGTATTTTTGATAAATCTAACTGACCTTACACACTTTTTTCTCGAAAAGTCCTACTTTTCGTAAGCTTCAATGGGGTGGCAGGGACTTTTAGTCCCTGCCACTATAGAGAGCTTTGCTCATTATAGTGCGTAAGGTCAGAATCTAATTGTTCTACTATTTCTACAATAAATCTTGCTAAGTGTTTTTCTGGTAGCCAGTCTTGAATACTTGGTGGTAATAAAAAAGGTTGATTTCTATCGGATGCTTTCATTGTAATTTCTCTCTTTCTTTTAGCTATTTATATCTTTTATTTTATCCAATTTTTGCTGTTTGTTTGGTTAGGTTAATCCGACAGACTCCTATAGTTTACAAAAAGTAAATGGGGTAGGTGATAGTGCTCTGTCCCCTCTTATTGCGAATTCCACATCTAAAGCTTATCATTCTCATATGGCTCATTGTTCGGAATTTGACTTAGAGCAAATAAAAAATCTTTTTTTGAGCTTTTTTTTGCTTTTCTCTCTATTATGTCAACAGTTTGCAAAGCCGATACTTTTTCACTTAAAGCATTGATGATAAATTGATTTAATGATATTTTTTCACCTTGGCATACATCACTAATGGCTGACTTTAAATAATCTGGCATTCTTAAACTCATAGTTTTCATTGTATCTCTCCTATATATTGTAAAAATTCTTTTGGTGTCATCACCTCTAAATTAAACTCACTTGCCGGTTTAAAATCTTTTTTATTTAGTGTAACTATTATCGAATTTGATTTAACAGCAAGCTCAAATAAAAAATCATCATCTACATCTTTTAATTTTGGTCTCCAGAGATAAAAGATTTTATTCTTTTTCCCAACAAAACATATATAACCTAAAATAGAATCAATATATTTTATCTCTAATTTTGACTTCAACTTCAATATCTCTTCATATTCATAAATCAAAGTTGTTGATATATTTACTGTAAATTTATCGCTATCTATCCTTGATAGCAATTTAAAACTAGCACCTCTATTAGAGTAAATTGCCGATAATAGCACATTTGTATCAATTACTATGTTAATCATATTGATATTATATACAGTATCCTATAAAAGTTTTATTAAATTTTACTTATGGGGTGATAGTGATAGCACTTTAACTGGCTCATTGCCCAAGTTGCTTTTAAAGAATTTAACAAAAATTATTTTATTCATTGATATCCTTGTATATTATAATATCTTTGCAAGTTATAAGCTATAAATGGTCTAAAAAATTATTCCTACTGTAGATAAAAACTTGTATAGTAAACTATGCACTTATAGAGTCAGGTGATAGCGCTATCACATTTACCCTATTTATTCACATTTATTCACATTTATTCAAACAAATATTAATAAAATTTAATATAAAAATAAATATACACTTATAATATAATCTATATAATTTCATTAAACAAACACGGATAGATGAGGTGCTGGAAATGATACTTCGATATCATAAACAGTCGGAAATTTTTCAAGCTAATGAAAAGCTAATGAAATTAAGGAGAAAAAATGAAGAGTTCGTTGAAGAGTTCATTTAAGTATATAGCTGGTGGAGCAATAATTATTGCCAGTTTATTGGATAATGCAAATGCTATTCCTGCGTTTGCAAGACAAATGGGTGTCACATGTAGTGTCTGTCACTCTGAGAATGGCTACCCTGCTTTGACCAGATTTGGTAGAGAGTTTAAAGCCAGCGGTTATACCATGGTTGGAAGTGAAAAATTAATAGGCGGCGGAAAAACACTTAGCGACAAACTTATATCTTTACCCAGTGCATTAAATATGTCTGTTGTTGGAGGTGCATCTATAAATGGTGGTGATGGATCAACACCAACAACTGTTGCAACAGATGATGGTTTTGGAGTATTCTTGGGTGGTAGAATAAATGAACATATAGGTACTTTTGTAGAGATGGATTATAACGGAGGGGGTAATGGCGGCACTTTTTCACTTAATAATTTTTTAGTACCTATAACTTATAAAGTGGGTGAAAATTATTATGGTATAGAACCATACTTTACAGATGGTCATACCACTGATGTCAGTGGATTTTTTGGCGATGGTGATAACGGACATGAGGCTGTCAGCGAAATAGGTGCTAGAGATACTTATGGTGCCAAAGGACTTAGTCTTTATGATTTCAATCCAAACTATTTTATCAACTATGTTGTTTGGGCAAACGGAAACCAGGATTCAACTGGTACCAAGTTTGCAAATTACTTTAGAGTGGCATATACTCCACAAGTAGGTATATGGGATCTTGAATTTGGTGCACGCTATTTTACTGGAACTACCAACCTTGCTAATGACAATATAGTGGTACCAGGTCAATATGTGACAACTGATGCTTATTCTATGGATTTTAATGCTATGGGTAAAGTTAGCAATATGCCTCTTCATATAGGAATGAGTTATGCAGACGCCGAATGGAAACCAAATTCACTCTTTACAACAAATAGTGATCATAAAGATGGCACATCATTTGTATTTGATACAAAGTTGGGGGTTATTCCTAGAACTTTGGTAGCAATGGTACACTATACATACGATGATCATGTACAAGACAGTAATGATAAAGTAAAAACTACACAGTTGGCACTTAGATATTTTATTACTGAAAATGCCCATGTACAACCCTATTATGATATCATAAGCGGTAATTCTGGCGGCAATGGTGCCAATGACAATGCCTATGGTGTAGATTTTGAAGTAGCATTTTAACAGCCTTCATCCACCGGGAATTTTACCCCTTAAATATCCCGGTGGTTTTTTAAATATATCTTCTTTCAAAACTGTTTTCTTATATGCCCTTTTTCGGGGCATATAATCTTTTAAAATCATACCTCTCTAACACAAAAAACACAAGCTCAATTTGACTTGAATAGCACAATATATGAGTTATTAACTGACTTTACGCACTATATAATCACACTGGCAGTTAGTTTTAAGGTATATGAGTGCGAGGCGGTTATACTTTGGCATAGATAATAGAGCTATGGTAAAGTTGAAACCAACGAAGCAATCGTATACCTTAAAACTCACCCAAAGGGTATTAAAAATGTAAGCATACTACTTCGAGAAAGTCTCCAAAAGCTAAAGTATACTGAAAACCTTTCATTTCGCATTATATGCTGCTGATGTGATATAATGCGTAAGGTCAGTTATTGATTTTATCAATAAAGATGGGCTTTATGGCTATTTTATATTTGTGTAAAAAGGTATATTTCCTGTTGAGACGATACAATTTATGTAGAAATTTTGGTAGTATAAATAGCAGTAGTAGCTCTAAAGCTACTATCTGTTTAAGATTTTAATTTTCTCTTTTTCAAACTCTTTTTGTGTTATGATTTTATCATCAAGTAGTTTTTTCAGCATTATCAAATTATTATATTTTTTTTGAAAACCCTTAGATAATCCTTTTTTCACATATACCTTTTTTGGTTTATTGTTTTGGCATACAAAAGTCAGTGTTACACTGGGGTAATGGCTTATCATAAATGGAGGTTTGATGATATGCTCTCTTATAGGGATCATTTTTTTGCCGGATTGACCGCAATAATTCTTTGCTCTTTGCATAGCAACTTTTTCAGAGTCCGCAATATGTCCAAAAGTCGATATACCAACTATGGCTTTATGCCGCTCTTCATTTTCACTTATATTTTTAGGGTGGAACTCTTTATACTCTTCAATTTTTTTAAATCCTGACATATCCGTTTTACTAGGAGAAACTTGAGCACACCCTGTGATCAAAAACGGTAGCAATATACCACTTAAAATAGTTATTTTTTTTGTCATAAAAATCCTCCCTATCTTTATATATAAATATTATATAATTTAAAAACTTTATTATCGCTGAACTACTCTGAAGTATATGAAGTATAAATAGGGTCAAAGTATAAATAGAAAGTATAAATAGGGTCAGGTGATAGCGATAGCATATAAGCCTTTGTGCTTTTGCATATGTTTTTAAAATATCCTAACGCTATAACAAAAGACAATTGGTATCTTTAGCAGGGCTTGACCCTACCAGATATGATTCAGGCAGCAGTATTCACAAGAAAGCAAAGATATCAAAGGCTGGTTCTAAACTATATAGAGGAGTATTGTTTATGGGAACTATGACTTCAATTCGGTATAATGAAGAGATGAAACTATTCTATGATAGATTGAAAGCCAATGGCAAACAAACAACCCAAGCTCAAATAGCTGTAATGAGAAAGATGATAATATCACTATCACCAGACCCCATAAAGCCATAAAAAAGAGTTGGTTGACAAAGAAAACGGTGATTATTTTATCCCTGATAGAAGTTTTGAGATGTGGTGTCGCTTTATAAATAAGTCTTGACCTTATATCTATAAGATTAATAGATATAGCTATCTATATTAATTGACATATATTAGATTAATTGATATAATAATCTATACATTTCATAGAAAGGCTTTATCGTGTTTAAAACAGGAACACCTGTTACGGGTGAACATTTTATTGATCGCAGAAAACATCTCCCTCTTTTTAAAACATATATTGATAATAATCAAAACATTATGATCAAAGCTCCAAGAAGATTTGGTAAAACATCATTGGTGAAACATTTACTTGAAAACAAAAAAGAGTACAACTATGTTTATATTGATATTAATTTAGTTTCAAGTTTAAAATCTTTGGCTGATAAAATAATAGATAGTGCATACAAATTGTCAAATATTGATAATTTTGTTAAAAGAGCTAAACACTCTTTGTATGAACTTGTCAAATCTATTAAAAGTATTGATGCTGGTATATCAGATATAATAGATATTTCGATAGAGTTTAATCAGAGCGATGATAGCAAAATTGATGAGGTTGCTTATTGCTTACATGCTCTTGATGTATTGCAAGTGATTGCAACAAAGAAAAATATCAATATAAAATGTGTATTTGATGAATTTCAAGATATATTAAAAATTGCCAGTAGTGATATTTTAGATAAAACTCGCTCAACTTTACAACACCATACAAATGTTACTTATATCTTTTTAGGTAGTATAGAGTCAATAATGACAAAAATTTTTGAAAACAAAAACTCTGCTTTTTTTCATTTTGCAAAGATAATTTTACTGCCACCTTTAGATATTAATGAGCTTTATCAATATGCTAAAGATGTTTTTAAACAAAAAACTATTGTTTGTGAAAATCTTTATGCATATATCAATTTTTTAGGAGGACACCCTGATTATTCTATGCAGTTTTTACAAAAACTTTACATAAATGCTTTGGCTTTTAATCTTCCAAAGATTGATAATCTCAAAATGCATGATTTTATGCTTGAGACGATTTTAGATAACAAAGCTTATCTTAATGAGCTTATAAACAAGACAAAAACAAAAAAACATCATTTGGAAGTTTTGATAGCTTTAGCAAAAAGAATAAAAGTAAATCTTGACAGTAAAGCTCTTTACAATGTAAGAAGTTCTTTGGAGGATATGGGGATTATTAAAAATATCAATAAGGGAGAGTATATTATAGTTGATATTTTTTTAGATTTTATACTTAGATATGGCAATGCTTCATCTTTTGAGATAATTGAGAAAGATATTAAGTTTATACCATAATTGTAGTTTTGGCTATAATTATGATATAATATTTTATAGATAAACCTATAAAAGGAAACGCTAAAGCATTTCATCCATTTTAATACGATTATTAAGAAGCATATTTGTAAGGGTCGTTAAAACTTTACTTCTATTTGTATTGTGTTTTTTTATAAAAATATCTAATCCTATAATTTTATCTTTTGGCATAGTGATATTGATTTTCTCTTTTTTTGTGATATTGATAGGTTCTTTTATAATATCTCTATTTTTTATACTGACCTCTACATAATTTTTAAAAGCATTTTTGACATCTTCGATAGCCTCTTCTTCTGTTTCTCCATCACCCATTAAAGAAGGAATATCTTTGTAATATGCAAAATAACCGCCACCATCTTCTTCGCTTAATTTATCTACAATAATATCATAATCTATGCTCAAATAGTAGTTTTTACCTTTTATCATTGCTAAACTCCTAACAGTTCTATAACTTTTTTGACATATATAATCTTTATGGGTCTTTTATATGGGATTGTGATAGACTCTTTGCCATCTTTTCTAAATACCCAATGACTACCACCTGTGTTGATACCTGTATATCCATTTTCTTCTAGTATCTTTTGTAAGATTTGAAATTGAACATCCTTGGGATTATTTTTTAGTTTTTTGATTAGCTTATCATACTTACTCATATATACCTACCTATTTATAAGTATAATTATATCTATATTTTTAAAAAAAATCAAGTTTTAACAATCAGTAAGCATATTAAGTAAGCATATTAAGGGTCAGGTGATAGTGATAGTACATGCTGCCTGTGCCTGCGCAATTAAATCATCTTTTGGTTTTGTATCATTGATGGAGCAGGCGTATCTACCTGTAAAAATATTTTTAAAAATCTTAAATCTCATTTTATTTCCTAAAGCTTTAAAAATTTGTATTTTTTTATCCATATTCAGCATGGTATAAATTTCCTTAATTTTTCTATTGAAATTATATATTTAGTACTCTATCAGATATTTATCAAGTACACTATTAAGTTTACTTTTCATATCTTTTGCAAATTTCTGACTCTCTTTATCGTCAAGAGCAGATAAAACGGAGTCTAAACAATTTGGCATCATCTTTGACACACATTCACATTTTTCCTCTATAGACATGCTTTTACACATCTTTTTACATTGTTCCATCATAGTTTATTCCTCATGATAAAAAGAGTGGTAAAGCTCTTTTTATTTATAGTTCGCAAGAACCGTCACTACAACACTCATCACCTTTTTTTGGTGTTGCATCTTTACTACAAGAACTGGCATCACTGCTACTAGAACATGAAGAACCATTATCATTGGTACCCATCATATCATTACACATTGATTTTCCTTTTGCCATCATAGCATCCATTCCTCCCATATCACTCATCATAGAGTCACACATACCTTTACCTTTTTTCATCATACTATTCATCATAACAGATCCTTTATATTAAGATACATTCTCTATGTATCGTAGAAAGTCTATTTAAAGACAACTATATCTATTTAGCATAATTGCTAAGTAGCTAATGAGAATTCTACATCATTAATTTTATTTTGTCAAGTCTATTTAGCAATTTAGACAATTAACTTTATTTTAAGAGCTAAAAGTATAGACTTCTAAAGATATTTAGCAATTTAGCTAACTAATTTAAACTTACAAAGGAAAAATTTATGATGATGAGTAAAAAGACTGCCATAACTTTATTAATAACGATTGGAGCTTCACTGAGACTGTGAAAGAACCCACCCCCAACACATATAAAATATTCTACCAAACTTACCCTAAAATAAACATAATTTTAACCATAATAAAACCACTAAAACGCTATAATACCCTCATAATTAAAGGGTTTAAATGGGTATATACAAACAAGGCTTAAATAGAAAAACAACAACTAATATTTTTCACCATCTCTAGATGAACTTGTGACTGAAAACAATATAGCAAGAGCAATAGAAGAGTATGTAAATATATTAAATATCTTATCATTAAACCTAAAAACAAAAAAGAGTTTAATAAAAGAGGAGCGAAGGTAAACTTATGACTAAATGTCATAAGGCAAACTAAGTGAGTAAACCAGCATTTCATCCAAAACTCCTATTAAAGATTTACATATACGGCTATCTCAATAAAATAAGAAGTAGCAGAAAACTAGAGACAGAGATAGGCAGAAACATTGAGATGATGTGGCTAACTCAAAGAGCTTAAAAAGATAGAAAAACAGTATGAGAGAAACGGTAGGATGTCGGATGTTTATAGAGTATCAAGCAGTGATTGTAGAGTGTGCCCACTTAGACAAAATTGTCTTTCAAATAAAACACCAAATAAGCAAATGTACCGCTGGGAATATTATAAGATAGTAGTATGACACTTCAAATGTATGCTAAGTACAAAAAGAATAAAAATAAAAAAAGAGCTACATTTTTAGGCACAGTTTTTGACAAATGACCCACTTGGGCACAATTTGGGCACAGTTGGAGTTTTTATCGTCTTTGAAAGCCTAAATTTGGGGGATTGAATAAGAGTGGCTCCGGATGCTGGATTCGAACCAGCGACCAAGTGATTAACAGTCACCTACTCTACCGCTGAGCTAATCCGGAATATGATAATGCTTGAAAATAGGGTGAAATTTTACCCTATTTTTCCTTTTATGTCAAGTAATATTTCACGAAGTATGTATCATGTTAAATAAAAGAGTAATATAAAATTAATTTTTTAAGTTTTTTAAAATAGATTTATTGTATAGTCATGAATATGTTTTATAAGGAGATTTTAGAGTGAAATTAAAAATATTGGCTTTTGTATCTATTTCAATACTGACTCTTAGTGCTTTTGGCGACCAGTTTATTACTATTGGTACAGGTAGTGTTACTGGTGTTTATTATCCAACAGGCGGAGCTATTTGCAGAATTGTTAATAAACAGAGAAAGATAAGTCATATCAGATGCTCTGTTGAGTCAACTATTGGATCAGTTTATAATATAAAAGCTGTCAAAACAGGAGAATTTGACTTTGGCTTATCTCAAAGTGATATTGCATACCAAGCATACAATGGATTAAAAGAGTTTAAAGGAAAACCAATAAAAGATCTCAGAAGTGTTATGGCAATATATCCAGAACTTTTAACTTTGGTTGTGCGAAAAGATTCCGGAATAAGAAAGCTTATTGACATCAAAGGAAAAAAGATAAATATTGACTTGCCAGGTTCTGGCACAAGAGCAACTGCGCAAATCGTT
>Ga0256829_1003422_pt1 | contig 11018 bp, 10 predicted proteins | sample 131447metaG_FD_185979 | JGI IMG/M metagenome (GOLD analysis project Ga0256829, IMG submission 185979) | Hydrothermal vent microbial communities from Lau Basin, Pacific Ocean - 131-447 | ecosystem: Environmental > Aquatic > Marine > Hydrothermal vents | place: Pacific Ocean: Lau Basin | collected... | reverse complement strand
TACCTTTTCATTTTAACGAGCAACTCATCAACAACATCACCATTGCTGAGTTTGACCCCAAATCTTTTGAGCCAAACTACAAACAGTGTGCCGTACAACTACACTCTGAAGCAGTACCTGAAGGTATAGAGTATGAGATACCTGAAATTAGTGGGTATTTAGAGGGTGTGAAGGTTTATGAAGAAGAAGTGCTGGTGGATGAAAAGGTTAAATCTTTGTCATAAACCGTAGGGTGTTGTGAGGGCACAACACCCTACAGAAGCACTTTCAGATCATTCAAATCAAATAAAAGCAACTTCTCATCCCTCATACCTAGTAACTCTTTTGAAAATCCACTTTTGGAAAAAAGGGCATAAGTATTTACTTTCATACCTGACTCTGCTGCTTTTTGTTTGAGTTTTGTGAGTTCATTTTTACAGACAGTTCTATCTTTATATTTACATTCACCCAAGATGAGCTTTTTACTTTTTGTCACAGCCAAGATGTCAAACTCACTATAAATATTCCAGTAAGAACCAGAAGATATAATGGGTTCTTTGTTTTCATAATATTTTAAAAGTAAGTCATCGCAGAGTTGCTCATAGACTAAAGAGCGTAAACGTTCATAATGTTTTTCAAAATTTTCTAAAAAAGCTTCACCTTTTCCTAATATCAAATCTTCTCTATAATAGGTCACAAACCCAAACCAAAAACGCATAAAAGGTTGTCTAAAACGTACTTTGTCTTGTATGCGGTAGGCACGTTGGTCTTTTGGGAGCTTATGTTTAGGATGCACACGCAAAGGTGCTTCACGTGAGTATTCCACTTTTAAAATGCCTAAAGAGACAAGTTCTTCTAAGAGTTTCTCTCCTGCACTCTCAGAGAGTTTTGCTTTTCTAAGGACCGAATAAAGCTTACCATCTCCACGAGCAACGGCTACCAAAAGTTCACGATATGGTGTTTCTAAAAGATATGAAGGAGAAACATGTTCTTGAAAGTTTGCAAAATTCTCTACAAAGTTTGACTTTACCATGGAGAATACATCATCAAAATAATCTAACTGAACATCTTTTCTAATACCTCCCAAAATGGAAAAATATTCAACTGCCTGTTCTAACGCAAGGTAAGAAAAATGTTGATAAAAGTGTCGGAATAATGCTTTAATGAAGTGCCTTTAATATTTGTTTGAACAATTCTAACATATTTAAGATTAATCAGTTTTAGAGGAAATGGAGAGTTTACTCCCACTCCAAAGTAATAGTATGCTATGATTAATAATTCATCAGCATGGAAACACTATATGGAAACATTTTTCACCACATCAGAGAAAATTCAACATATCATTAAAAGTTTTAACCTTACAAAGACACTCTTTGTCTCTTCTATTATTATAGGAGAACCACATATTGGCAAAAAATCACTCGCGCGCTATCTTTTCCCCGATGTACCAATAGTCTCTGGTACTGATCAAGACAAGGTAACACAGGCACTTGAAAAATATGATGAACTCATTATTACAGATTTTGAAAAACTACGTAATCAAAACAATTTTGATTTTAGCAACAAACGTGTGATTGCTACGGCAAACTATATGGGAAATGCAACACTGATTGATGACTTGTTTGGTTTTATCTATACGATGCCCACACTTTTGGAACGTCCTGATGACGTACGTTACCTAGCCAATCGTTTTACACAAGAAGCACGTGCAACACTCATGCTTGAACAATTAGATATAAACCCCCAAGCCATACCTTTGAATCTAAGCAAAAACACACTGAGTCTTAAAAAATCTATCTATCTCTATTTGGTACAACACACGATGCAAAGCGACGAAATAGAAGAAGTGCTTTATCATTATTTGCTCAAACATATGGATGGCAATGATGCCTATAGAGAGTATTTGGGATTGTATGAAAAACCACTCATTCAAGCGGGACTCAAAAAATTTGGTTCACAACTGCAACTCTCACAGGTACTTGGTATCAACCGAAATACACTCAGAAAAAAAATTCATGAACACAAGCTTGATTAAGGGTAACAATGGATATTAATTTTGAAGCATTTGTAGAGTGGGATAACAGTCCTTTTATACTATTTAACAACAATGGGAAAATTCTCTATCTCAATAATGCAGCGGAAATACTCTTTGGGTATGTTTCAAAAAAGGAGCTTTATGATATAGCTGTCTTCTATGCACCACAAAGTTTTGGCTATAAAACCACCACATTAAACCTAAACTATGACTCTTTTTTGTTTCATGCTATTACTGTAGGATATGAAAATGAAGAGCAAATCTCAATACGTCTCTACAATACCCCACAAATCAGACCAACCAACACCATTCAAACCGATACCTTTAGTATGACTGATATTAATATCCTGCTTGAAGCCAATATCGCTCTGTTTAAAACAAAAAATGCAAACCCCTTAAGACTACTGACTGATCAGGATTTACCCCCATTTAAACTCGATCAAAACAATGTCTCTAAACTCCTGCGTAAATCACTCAATGCATTTAGAGCTTCAGATTCTATAGATATATCACTCAAACTGCTCATTGGACAACATATCATGATAGAAAATAAAAAAAGACCTCTCTTGCAACTTACTATTGAAGCCAATGGTCGCTACACTGATACAGATGAAGAGATACGTCTCCTTGCTTCAAAAAGCCAAATAAAAGCGCTCCTTAAAGAGCATGCCATTAAACTGGAAATACCTATAATTACCTAAATGAGCACTTTTATTACGATATTGCTTAAAAATTAATCACTCTCAGACACTTAACAAACTGCATTCGTGCTATGATGTTCCTGTAAAAAACAATATAAAAGGAATTAGCATGAAATTAAAATTTTCAGCTCTAATGGCGTTGTTCTTGCCTATCTTTGCTTTTGCAGAAGATAAACTAGACACGGGAGACACAGCATGGATGATGATGTCCACAGCACTTGTACTACTTATGACACCAGCGGGATTAGCACTCTTTTATGGTGGTATGACACGTTCTAAAAACGTTCTTAACACCTATGCCATGGTTATGGGTGCATTTGTACTTGCCATGGTTGTTTGGATTGTAGCAGGATACTCTATTGCCTTTGGTACAAATGAGAGTGCAACACTACAAAATGTATTTGGTGGATTTGGAAATGCTATGCTTAGTGGTATCAAATGGACTGATCTTAGTGGTACGTACCCAACCTATGTATTTGTTGCCTTCCAAGGTACTTTTGCTGCGATTACAGTAGCCATTGCTTCTGGTTCAGTCATTGGACGTATGAAGTTCTCTACATGGATGGTAGTCGTTGCTCTATGGGGACTTGTCGTCTATGCTCCAATCACTCACATGGTATGGGGTGGAGACGGTGCACTTCTGTTTGATGCTGGTGCGCTTGACTTTGCTGGTGGTACAGTTGTACACATGAACGGTGGTTTGGCTGGTCTAGTTCTTGCTATTTTAGTTGGTAAAAGAGCGGGTTACCCTAAACAAGCTATGAAACCTTACAGTATCTTGCTTACTGCTGCTGGTGCGGCTCTATTATGGTTTGGTTGGTATGGATTTAATGCTGGTTCGGCATTTGGTGCCAATGCCGTTGCAGGTGTAGCATTGCTTACAACTACCATAGCTACAGCAGCAGCTGGTCTTACATGGATGCTCATAGAGTGGGTTGTATTTAAAAAGCCTACACTTCTTGGGATTGCATCTGGGATTGTAGCTGGTCTTGTTGCTATTACACCAGCGGCAGGCTTCGTATCTGTGGGTGGAGCATTCATCGTAGGTATTGGTGGTTCGGTCATTGGATTCTTTGGTGTGGTCAAATTGAAAAAAATCTTTGGATATGATGATTCACTAGATGCATTTGGTGTACACTTCCTAGCAGGTCTTTGGGGTGCACTTATGACAGGTCTGCTTGCACTCAATGATAAAGACCTTCTTTGGGATGGACCAATGAAAGAATCTGGAGACAGAATGGGTCAATTTATGGTGCAGCTTGAGTCTGTAGGTGTGGTTGCACTTTGGACGCTTGTGGGTACTGTGATTGTTTACTTTATCGCTTCTGCACTTACAGGTGGTGGTAGAGTTGATGCTGAGACTGAAGAGATTGGTCTTGATGAAACACTTCACGGTGAAAAAGTAGTAAACGACTAATTAGTCGTCTGCTACCATAGATAGATAAAGGATTTAAATATGAAAAAAATTGAAGCAATTATAAAACCATTCAAATTGGAAGATGTAAAAGATGCGCTTGTAGAAGCTGGAATTGAAGGTATGACAGTATCTGAGGTAAAAGGATACGGAAGACAACAAGGTCATTCAGAGCTTTATAGAGGTGCAGAGTATGTTGTTGAATTTATTCCTAAAATCAAAATAGAAATTGTTGTAAGCTCACAAGAGTATGCAGACATCGCTATCAAAGCTATTCAGGAAAATGCAAAAACTGGTAAAATCGGTGATGGTAAAATCTTTGTCTCTGATATTTCAAAGACTATTCGTATCAGAACAGATGAGGAAGATGCTGAAGCACTTTAATCCTCCAAAAAGATAAGGCGGTCTTCCGCTTTATCTACATGTACTCCCTATTTTCTTCAAACTGATTAAAAATTAATCATATTTTCACCATAAAAAAATAAAATAATCAATTTTTTGTATATTAAATAATCAATCAAGCCTTTTAAATGTTTTTCTGAACCGTTATACTACTAGCATACAATTTAGGAGGACAAAATGGAAATGAATTATGTGATAGATACGCTCTTTGCACTTTTTGCAATGACGCTGATTATCTTTATGGTACCAGGATTTGCCATGCTCGAAGCTGGACTAGTACGTACCAAAAATGTTACTGCGGTTTTAACGGTCAATGTAATGATTTACGCTATAGCTTCTATGGCTTTTTTGCTAATAGGATATTCACTTGCCTTTGGAAGTTGGGAGAATGACAGTATGAGTAAATGGGCAGCTTTTCTTTTTCAGATGGCATTTGTAGGAAAAACTGTCAATATCATGTCTGGAGGAGTAAGCGAAAGAACGCGTATCGTACCTCTTGTATTTTTTACAGTTATCATGGCTGCATTCATCTATCCACTTGTAGTCAATGTTACTTGGGGAGCCAATATGCTTGCAGGAACCATGTTTGACATCTCTGCCATGCATGACCTTGCTGGATGTACAGTGATCCACTCTACAGGTGCATGGGCACTGCTTGTAGCAATCATTGTCATAGGTCCAAGACGTGGACGTTATACAAAAGATGGAAAGATAAAGGTTATTCCTGCTTCAAATATCCCTTTAGTTGTACTTGGTGCCCTACTCCTATGGATAGGTTGGTTTGGATTTAATGGTGGTTCTGTAGGTTCTATATCCTCTAAAGAGAATGCTAACCTGGTGGCACTCACTATCATGAACACCAATACAGCTGGTTTGGCAGGAGCTATTGTCGTAGGTATTATAATGTATCTACAATATAAACGTTTTGATATTACCATGATACTCAATGGTGCATTAGGTGGCTTAGTTGCTGTTACTGCGGGAGCAGATCTGTTTGATATGTATGCACCTATCTATGTCGGAGCCATTGGTGGTGTGATAGTCGTGTATGGTGTTACACTCTTTGATAAACTCAAACTTGATGACCCTGTGGGTGCACTTTCTGTTCACTTACTTAATGGCATTTGGGGAACGATTGCCGTTGCAGTCTTTGCTGATGTATCACTATGGAGTCAACTAAAAGGCGTACTGGTTGTTGGTGTTTTTGCATTCACAAGCTCATTTATTGTCATCTATATTATCAACAAAGTCTCAACATTCAGAGCCTCAGATGATGAACAGCAACAAGGTCTTGATATTGAAGAGTGTGGCGTTGAAGCCTATGCAGAATTTCAAAAGAGTATATAAATAAACATTTTAAAGGATGAACAATGAAAAAAATAGAAGCTATTATTAAGCCATTTAAACTTGAAGAGGTCAAAGATGCCCTTATAGAAGCAGGTATTGAAGGGATGACAGTATCTGAAGTCAAAGGATATGGCCGACAACAAGGACACTCTGAGCTTTACCGTGGTGCTGAGTATATTGTAGAGTTCATTCCCAAAGTCAAAATAGAGATTGTTGTTAGCAACGATGAGTATCTCAACAAAGCACTTGAAGCCATCAAAGAAAATGCCAAAACAGGTAAAATCGGTGATGGAAAAATCTTTATATCCGACATTTCAAAAACCATTCGTATTCGTACAGATGAAGAGGATGAAGAAGCATTATAGTGACATCTAGTCGCCATAATGTGTGCGAGAAGCACTCTAATTTTCTACTAAATGCGAGTCATATCTATGATTTGCATAAGACTTTAGATACCCTATCTACAATCAAATCTACAAATCTATCTGAGTCATTCATACAGCTTGCCACCACATAGTCATCATACTTAATTTTATCAGCTATCTCCCTATGTTCAATATCGAGTTCAAAGACTGTCTCAGAATTATCTATCGTAAAGGCCAAAGGATAGACAAGCACTTTTCTATGCCTAGGATTACGCAATACATCAACCAAATTTGGCTCTAACCAGTCAGAAGAACCTACTTTAGATTGATAAACAAGTTTTATATCGTGAAATTTGATGCCCCTCTCATGCAAATAAATTTTAATTGCACTTGCATTCCCCTCAACATGTGTCTGATAAGGATCCCCTGCTCGAATGATGCTCACAGGCAATCCATGGGCTGAAAGAAGTAAATCATACTCCTTTGTATCTTTTCCTTCCATCGCCTCAATAATTTTTTCACAAGATGCTTCTATATAGTCATAATCATCATAATAAGGGTCAACCATCGTTATTTTAGGTGCATAGCCCAAAACTGTACATCTCTCTTCTATATCTTCAAGAGAAGAGAGTGTTGTAGTAGTGGAGTATTGTGGATACATAGGAAACAAAATCAACTCATCAATACCTTTTTGTTGACATGCTTCCAAAGCAACATCAGCAAAAGGAGGTACATAGCGCATCACTGGATAAATAGGTAGTTTCATTTTATCTTCCAGTTTTTTAATCAATGCTTGCGTTAAGTCAGGAAGAGGTGACTTGCCCCCAAGAAGACCATAATTTTCTTTTACTTCCTCAAGCCGTTTATTGATAATAATTGTCGCAACAAATTTACGAAGATAAGGGTTCATATTTAAAATATTTTTATCTGCAAACATATTACGTAAAAAAAGTTCAACTTCCTCAACATTATTAGGTCCACCCATATTAAGAAGTAAAAGTGCTTGTGACATATCTATCCTTTAAAGTCCTGTATTTTAGCATAGAGAGTGTAAAATCATACATAAATAGTATTAATCCCCAAAGGCTTTTCATGATTATTATTCCTGCACGTATCGGTTCTTCTCGTTTCCCCAATAAAGTCTTAGCAGACATTGGAGGTACCCCTATGGTCATCAAAACTGCCATGGCAGTACAAGACATAGATGATGTAGCCATAGCCACTGATTCCATAGAGGTCATAGAGATAGCACAAAAATATAAAATAAAAGCCGTTATGACCTCCTCTTCACACAAAAGTGGTACAGACCGAATCTACGAAGCAGCACAAAAACTTAGACTAAAAAGTGATGAGTGTGTTATGAATGTACAAGGAGATGAACCCTTTATCGAAAGTGAAGTTGTCAAATCTATTTATCAACTCACACAATCTAATAAAAAGTATCCTAATATCATTATGAATTCATGCTATAAAACTATCACAAATCCTGAGGCAGATGACCCAAATATTGTCAAAGTAGTCACTGATGAAAAAGAGTTTGCCCTATACTTTTCCCGTGCTAAAATTCCCTACCCAAGAGACCATCACTTTGACAGCTATAAAGGACATCTTGGTATCTATGGATTTACAATGAAATCATTAGAAATATTTTGTAAAAGCACACCTTCACCTCTAGAGGAGATTGAGAAACTTGAACAACTAAGAGCGCTTTATCATGGATATAGCATTGCTATGACGGAAGTAAGAACAGAGAGTTTTGGTATTGACACGCCTGAAGATTTGGAAAGAGCACTCAAGCACCATACTTTATAAAAAAGCCCTAAGACTATCTCCAAATCACACTTTTTTTACTCTAATTTTTCACGGCTTTTCCCAAATCCCACATTGGCATAAAAATTCCCAGTGCCATAAGTAATACAAGTCCTGCAATGAAGAACATCATAATCGGTTCAATATATGCAGATAGATTATCAATCAAATCCTGAAACTCCATATCATAATACTCTGTCACTTTATCGAGCATCGCATCCAGTTGACCACCTGATTCTCCTGCTTTAATCATCTGCAACAACATATTTTCATACAGTCCTGTAATCTGGAAAGACTCAGCCAAAGACATACCCCTACCAATATTTGCATTTACAGTAAGAAGCTGTTCTTTAATCACTTCATTATCTACCATACCTACAGCCGTCTCCAAGGCCTCTGAGACAGGAATCCCAGATTTCACCAACTCTCCAAAAACCAAATTATATTTATGCATAGTAGAAAGAAAAATAGCTTTATTGATAAGATAAAACTTTGGATGAATGAGTAATTTATCCATTTTATATTTGAAATCTTGATTGTTTTTGTACATAAACTTAACCATAAAGATACCCGCTGCCAATAATGCCAAGATTAACAAACCATAATTGGAAAATGCCCATTCTAATTTGAGTAAAATTTGGGTAGGTATAGGAAGTTCGGTTTTAAATTCGGCAAAAATATCTTTAAATTTTGGAACAACTACCATAATCAAAATAGTAAAAGCAATTCCCATGGCACCTAAAGTAATAAGAGGCGACCTAATGGCTTTTTTAAACTTTGCTGTATTGTCACGAATATTTTCCATAATATCTGCAAGTTTATGATAAGATTGGGAGATATTACCCGTTCTCTCACCAAGATTGGTCATCGCCAATGCAACATGTCCAAATTCTTCTGTGTATGGCTCCATTGCATCTGACATACTGTTACCTGCATTAATATCAGCATTCACCTTTGCATAAATTTCTTTTAACTGTTTATTTTGCGTATTTTCTGACACTTCAAGCAGAGTATCATTAATAGCAATCCCTGCATCTGTCATAACAGCAATTTGACGGATTGTAGAAATTTTATCTTGTATGGGTATTTTCTTCTTTGAAGACTTTTTAATACTCGCAAAAAGTTCTGATAGTGTATCTTCAAGTGGGGCAGAGGTTTCAATAGCTTTGGTAACCAAAGTATGAGGAAATTTCTGTTTTACTATCTGTACAGCAGCCATTTTATTGCCTGCTTTAATGATTTCCTGACGTTTTTTCCCTTTTTCCATCACGGTGACACTAAAATACTTCATTTTACAACCTCGCTACTCTAAATATCTCTTCAATGGTTGATTTACCTTCAAGTGCCTTGTGAACGCCATCTTCAAACATTGTAACAAAACCCTCTTTTACGGCCTGTTGTGTTAACTCTTCTTTAGATGCATTGCGAGCAATCATACGTGCCAATGTTTCACTCACGGTTAATACTTCCGAAATCATCTCTCGACCTGCATAACCTGTATGCCCACACTCTTTGCATCCCTCACCTTTATAAAAAACAGGATTCTCTGGTAAATATTGTTCAACTTCTTTATATAAAATGGGATCAAGCAAAGCCTCTTTTTTACAATGTTTGCATATTTTTCTCACCAGCCTTTGTGCCTGAATGGCAACCAGCGCACCTGAGACTAAATACTCTTCAATACCCATATCTAAAATTCTTGAAACAGATGAAATGGCATCATTAGTATGCAGTGTCGATAAAACAAGGTGACCAGTGAGTGCCGCTTGTATAGCAATACGCAAGGTCTCAGTGTTACGAATCTCACCAATCATAATTTTATCAGGATCTTGCCTCAAAATGGATTTCAATGCATCAGCAAATCCCAGTCCTACACTTTCGCGAACATTGACCTGCTGAAGACCAGACATCTGATACTCCACTGGATCCTCGACAGTAATAATCTTGTCCTTAACATCTTTAATAGCATTAATCGCACCATAAAGTGTTGTTGTTTTACCAGATCCAGTAGGTCCAGTAACCAACACAATACCATAAGGCACTTTAATGGCTTCAGAAAATTTATCATAACACAATTTACTCATTCCTGCATCTTCAAGACGAATCATTGCTTTTGATTTATCCAAAATACGCAGTACAATTGACTCTCCAAAAATAGTAGGTAGCGTAGAGACCCTAAAATCAAAATCTTTGTTTGAAACAGTCGCAGAAAAACGTCCATCCTGGGGCTTACGTTTCTCTGCAATATCCAAATTTGATAGCAGTTTCATTCTTGATGCCAAAGGATTAAAAATATCTTTGTCAAAAGTAAAACTTTGACGCAAAATACCATCAACTCTAATCCTAACAATACAGGACTTTTCAGTGGCTTCAATGTGAATATCACTCGCACCCGCAAAGATTGCTGACTTTAAAATAATATCAATCATCTTTAAAACAGCAGGGTTTTCATCTTCCTCTAACGTAGCACCTTCCTGATTTAAGTCTTTACGTATTTCAGCAACCAACCCCTTAATACTTTCATTAATCTCCAAGCGTTGTAGATGTGTATGAATTTGTTGTGGTTTTGCAATGGCAATACGTATAGGTTTTTTAGGAAAAAGTCTTTGAATAGAATCTTGTGCAGCCATATCAAGAGGGTCATCAAACACAATAAGAACATTTAAATCTGTCTCTTCAATAGGTATAATATTATATTTTAAAAGTTGCTTATAAGGGACTTTAGAGAAGAGTTTCATATCAATTTCTGCTTCATCCAAATCAATATACTCAACATGAAGTGCTTTGGCGACCTCTTTGATGATAGGAATAATATTAATCCCTTCAATCTTTTCCAAATGCGCTAAAGTAATCACACCCTGTCTTACTTTTTTTACTAAAAAGATTTCAACCGTATGCAAATCAATCATTTTTTCTGCCAACAAATTGGCAAATGATATTTTTTTAGGAGGTCTGCTTTTTACCAA
>Ga0256829_1003421_pt1 | contig 11019 bp, 8 predicted proteins | sample 131447metaG_FD_185979 | JGI IMG/M metagenome (GOLD analysis project Ga0256829, IMG submission 185979) | Hydrothermal vent microbial communities from Lau Basin, Pacific Ocean - 131-447 | ecosystem: Environmental > Aquatic > Marine > Hydrothermal vents | place: Pacific Ocean: Lau Basin | collected... | reverse complement strand
GATCAATGCATGAAGTCGTAAATATTTATGGTTTCGGGATAGCCAAGGGGGAGTTTATTTAAAATAAACTATTTTTGTAACAAAAAGGGGGGGGTAGTGTGAAGTTCAGGATATTGACAGTATTGTTTGCGCTGATGATCAGTCAGACGGCATTTGCAGAGGAGAAGGAAGGCGAAGCATATATCCCGGAAAGGCATAAGCTGAGCATGAACGTGGGCCTGGCTTCTGATTACGTCTACAGGGGGCTGACTCAGACTGACAGTAATCCTTCTATCCAGGGAGGTATTGATTATGCATTTAAAGATTTCTTTTATGTTGGCGCCTGGCTTTCGAATACCAGCTTTTACAATGACTTGATGCTGGGCGCCAGCTCCAGCCTGGAAGTGGATGGATATACGGGTTTCAGGGATAGAATCGGCGATGGCTGGCGCTACGATGTGGGTGTGCTGCACTATCAATTCCCCGGTACCCACCCGGAAACCGCGCTCAAGGCTGCAAGACTTGTCAGGCCGAATTCGACTGAGTTTTACGCCTCCATCGGCTATAAGTGGGTAAGAGCCAAATATTCGTATGCAGTTGGCTCATTATTCGGCATCCCGAATACAGGCGGCACCTATTATGTGGAAGCAGAGGCCGAAATTCCGATTCTGGATACAGGATTAAAGCTTGCGCTGCATGCAGGCAGGCAGGTTTACCGAGGGGTTTCGCCTGAGGGCATAAACAATAACAGCATGTTCTCTTACAGTGATTACAGAGTCGGTTTGAGCAAAGACTTTGCGAAATATGTCCTCTCAATTGCATTTACTGAATCCACAGCAAATGCAAGGTACTATACCAATCTGTTTGGCAGGAATGTGGGTCAAGCGCATTTCATAGCTTCGGTCTACAGGGAATTTTGATCAGCGGCCATGTCGATATTCCGAATGATTCATAAATCGTTGTGATGATTGATTCGAGGCATCCATGCCTCTCACCCTCCGGGCGCACTATGCGCGTCCAAACGGCTGTCCTGCCTTTTTGTGATTCGAGGCTTTGTTTGCAACGACGCAACAGTATTTATAATAATCCGTCATTTGCCGGAGAAGCTTGAATGCTCGATAGTAATATGGTGGATATGCTGATAAAGCTTCTGGCGGCATGGTTATTACTGGCGGGCGCGGCCTTGTGGGCCAGGCGCGAGCAACTGGGGCTCTCAAAGCGCATGCTGATTGCTTCGCTTCGCGGCCTGTTACAGTTGCTGGCGCTGGCATTGGTGCTACACTGGATTTTCGATATCCGCGCGCATATCGCGCAGGCTGCGTTGATCGCCGTCTTCTGTGCACTGGCAGCGCACAACAGCGCTGGCCATTATGACGGGAGGGCGAAAACATGGGCCGCAGCCACAGTTGGTCTGATCTGCGGTTGTCTGCTCACGCTGCCATGGTTGGCGTTCAGCGGTGCCATTGCCGATAATACGCGCGCGCTTGTGCCGCTGGGCAGCATGGTTGCGGCCAATGGCATGAATGCCGTATCAATTATGTTTGAGCGGATGAAGTCAGGCAGCGCTGTTGGTGAAGGTATGAGAACAGCCATGATTCCTACTATTGATACGCTACGGATGGTTGGGCTGGTGCACATGCCGGGTATTTTTGTTGGCATGGTGTTGGCCGGAGCTTCAGCGCTGGATGCCGCAGTGGCCCAACTGGTAGTGTTGTACATGATTGCTGCCTCCAGTTTTTCTGGCTGTCTGGTCAGTTTCCTGATGATAAATCATTTGGCTAAACGTGAAGGGTGAAAGAGCAAGCGCCGACGCTCCCTGCGACGCTCGCATGATGTTTCGGGGGATGGGACATATGGTGGATAGTGATCGTACATCGGCTGGCCGATGCGACTGAAGCGTATCGAGCTGGCCGGATTCAAATCTTTTGTTGATCCAACCCGTATTGAGCTGGGCGAGGGAATCACCGCTATCGTCGGTCCCAACGGCTGTGGCAAGTCCAATATCATTGACGCCCTGCGCTGGGTGCTGGGTGAGCATTCAGCCCGCCATTTGCGCGGAGCGATCATGGATGATTTGATCTTTCAGGGTTCCGAAACACGACCGCCGGTGTCGGTTTGCGATGTTGAGCTTACCTTTTCCGTCAGGCATGGCGCGCTGCCTCCGCCATATCATGAACTGGAAGAAATTTCCGTACGCAGGCGTCTGCTGCGCGAAGGCGGATCCGATGCTTTTATCAATGGCAAGATGGTGCGCCTGAAGGATATTATCGATTTGTTCCTCGATACCGGTATTTCCACCCGCGCCTATGCGATCATCGAGCAGGGTTCGATTGCGCGCATGTTGGCAGCCAGACCGGAGGAACGGCGGATAATTTTCGAGGAAGCGGCCGGGGTCATGAAATACCGCTCCCGTCGCCGTGAAACGGAACGGCGCATGCAAGATACCCATCAGAATCTTGAGCGCGTGCTCGATCTGCTGGAAGAGCTGCGTACACAGTGCCGCAGCCTGAAACAACAGGCCGGGCGCGCTGAACGATTTCGAACCTTGCAAGAAGAATTCACCCGCTTGCAGTCGCTTGCTCTGGTCCTGCGCTATGCGGCCTTGCAGGAGCATAATACCGGTATCGAGCAGCAGTTGAAAACGGCGCAAAATGATGAGGCGGAAGCAGCGGGCATATTGGCTGCATGCGAGCATGCCAGTGGTGAGGCACGAGCGCAGGTGCAGGCGCTTGAGGAAGAGGCCCAGCATATTCAGGACCAATTGCGCGCAGCAGAACAGCAACGCGCCAGCCTGCAACAGCAGGCGGAGCGTATGGCCGGTGAACGCAGACTGCTTAAGGAGCGTCAGCATGCTCTGGAGACCCGCATCGAAGAGACCTATGAACAAATACATCGGGTTGCTGGCGAAATGGAACATGCGCAGGCTGCACTGGATGAGCAGGATGACAGCGACTTGCTCATCCGGCGCGCGCATGCCGCCGATGCAGTGGAACGCGCATTGCAGCATTACCGCCGGCAGGGCGCAGAGCGAGATCGACTGCTGGCGGAATATGAGCGGCTCAAACGTGACTGTGAGCAGATGCAAGAGCTGCGCCGGCAGGCAGTCGAAGCCGTACAGCGTCTGGCAGAGAGGCAGAAGCAACTGGATGCACAGTTCAAGCAGGCACAACAACAGCGCACATCCGTATTGGATCAGCTTGGCGAGAGTGAGCAGGTGTTGAGCAAAGCTTTGCAGGAGCAAATACATGGAGATGAGGCGCTGGCGCTGGCAGCGCTGGATATGGAACGCGGCCGTAAGGCGCGCGAACAGGCTGCACAGGTATTGTCTGAGGCCGAAGCTTTATTGCGGGAACGGGCAGGCATGGTCCAGGAGTTGGCCGCGCGCATGCGCAATCAGGATGTGCCCGAAACCTTGCGCGAGATGTTGAAGGGGCAGGGCGCAGTGTGGATGGATGAGGCGCTGCACGTGCCGGAAGGGCTGGAAGCGGCTGTAGCGGCAGCCTTGCGAGGCCGCTCGGCGGATGTGTTGATGCCGACTGACGGCGGTCATAATCCATGGAAGTCTCTCGTCGCGCAGGCATCGGCTGCGCCTGTAGCGATGTTTATCGCTGGCAGCCAGCTCTCAACTAACCCTGCTGCCGCGCCTGCCGATAGCCACTCTCTGGCGGATGCTATCGGCTTGAGCGTAGCTGATCCTCTGCGTGCAGTGTTTGCGCCTGTTTTTCTGGTCGAGCGGATTGAACAGGCTGTCGGCCATGCTGTGGTATGTGTCAGTCGGGATGGCTGGCGCTATGAGCCGGCTGGCTGGCTGGTGCCGCCGGTCGGCAATCGCTCGGCGCGGCGCATGGCTGTCAAGCGGCAGCTAACAGAACAGAAGCAGATACAGGCTTCAGCCGAGGTGGCAGTGGCAACGGCGCATACTGCTTTTGCGCAGGTTCAGGCGCAGTTGGATCTGCAGCATGAGCAGTGGCAACAGGCACATTTGGAGAAGACGTCCGCTGACAGTGCGGCACAGACAGCGGTTGCGATGGTTGCACGATGGCAAGCCGAGTCGGCAGACGTGGATGAGCGTTTGCAGCGATTGATTGCCGATCTTGACGATGTGAAGCAGCAGCAACAGCACTGGAGGACGCAGCTTGAACAGGCGAATGATATTGATGCAGGCAAGCTGAATGAAGCAAAGGCGGCGCTGGATAGCAGGCACGTGCAGATGCAAGGCGGCGAGGAGACGCTGAATGAGCAGCGTTTACAGTTGGCGGGCGCCGAGCAGGCACTTGCCCTGTTTGTTCAGGCCAGAGACAACCTGGCGCATCAGTATCAGCACTTGCAGGGTGAAAGGGACAGACTGCTCGTCCGGCAGGAAGCCGATAAGGAGCGCCTGATGCAACTGGCTCTGGAGCTGTTACAGGCTGACAGCCATGCCCGTCTGGACGGGCAAATCAGGGCAGCCGCTGCTGCGGTGGAACTGGCGCATGTGGCGATGAATCATGCCCGCCGGCAGGGACATGCGCAGCAACAGCTTATGCATGATGCCGAGCGGACGGAGCGGCAGGCCAGAGAGCGCCGGCAGCAAACCGCGCTGGCATACCAGCGCATTGAATTGGCGCTGGCTCAGGATATGGCTCGCTTACAGGAGCTGGAAAGTGAAATACAGCAACGCTGTAGGCAGACCGCGGAAGCCCTGTTGGCTGCTATTGATACTACGGGCGCCGATGCCGATGTGGCGATGGTGCGCAGTCAGGAGTTGGGTGAGCGTCTGAGCCGATTTGGGCCGGTCAATCTGTTGGCTATTAAGGAGTTTGAGCAGGCGAGCGAGCGAGAGGCCTTTCTGGCCGGGCAGGCTGCTGATCTGGAGGCGAGCCTGTCCACCTTAAACGATACCATTGTTCGTATCGACCGCACCACCCGTCAGCGTTTCCGGGATGTGTTTGAGCAGACCAATGCCATCTTCAAGCAGACATTCCCGCAGTTGTTCGGCGGCGGTCGGGCGGAGTTGCGTCTGGATGGCGAGGATGTGCTAACCGCGGGCGTGGAGGTGATTGTGCAGCCGCCGGGCAAGTGCCTGCAGGATATCGGCCTGCTTTCCGGCGGCGAGAAGGCGCTGACGGCAGTGGCATTGGTGTTTGCTATCTTTCGCATCAAGCCGGCGCCGTTCTGCGTGCTGGATGAGGTGGATGCGCCACTGGATGACACCAATGTCGGTCGTTTTGCCGATATGGTGCGCGAACTGGCTGACCGGGTTCAGTTTATGACTATTTCACACAATAAAATCACCATGCAGAAAGCTGATCGTCTGGTCGGCGTTTCCATGCCGGAGCCCGGCGTATCACGCATTGTCACTGTGCAGATAGATGGACAGGCCTTTGAAGCGAACTACGAATGACACGAATGCCCACGGACAGAGAGGCAACAGCCTGAAGCCCGGTTAGGGGTTCTAATCCGTGTCAACTCGTGAAATCAGTGGTTGATGTTCTGGATATCCTGCGTTGCCGTGTCGAGCGTCCATATATGAAAGCCGTCTCTGTTTCACCGAGCTCCAGGGTCAACAGTTTCGCAGTATCGGCCGGTCTGGCCGGCTGCGTTTGATGGATCTGCGTGGTGGCGGGCCGATGCGCCTCTATCCAATCGAGAAGCGTATTGGCGGAAGCTGCCTGAGAAGCGGCGGTCAGACCAATGATAAGACCAATGATTTTCTACATGTTCACTCCTTTTAATGCACTGTAAAGTAGCTATGGTTTTGTATCATAAGTGCGCACGGTAATGGTATGTATGCCGAACACTGTTAAATTTCGGCTTCGAGCAGTTCTTTCAGGTTGCTGAAGTCCATTTCCAGTTCACGCCTGGCAATATGTGCGACAACCGGGGTCGCTACCTTGAAGAAGCGACCGACATCAATGGCGATCGTGCGTTTGACAAGCGTGCCTGCCGCAGTCGCCGTAAAGCACATGCTGGCCTCCATCGGGAACGGGCCGGTAATGGATTTGGCCGACCACTGGCTACCATCCTTATTGCGGGCTGTGACTTCCCAGTCCTGCTCAATGATGCGGCCGAGAAATTTCTCTTTGATATGATATATGGTGCCGACACCCGGTTGGCCTGCAGACTTCTGTTCCGATTCGAGTACCGATGTTTGCCACATCGGATCGTTATTATTGTCATCGACAAAGGCAATGACCTCGCTAATAGGGCGATTGATTTCGATGCTGATTTCCAACTTGTTTAACTGCATAATCCCTCCTGATGCTCTGCGTGAGGAGCGGGCTTATCATATATGGGCGTGATTATCAGTGTCAGCGTCTGCCGGAAATGATTGGACCGGATATCATCAGAAGTCCCGCAGTAGCTCGGTGATGCCGGTTTTGCTGCGTGTTTTTTCATCCACCTGTTTGACAATGACGGCGCAGTAGAGATTCGGCCCGCCGGACTTGCCCGGCATGGAGCCGGAAACAACGACGGAGTAGGGCGGAACTTCCCCATACATCACTTCACCGCTTTCGCGATTGATGATGCGCGTGGACTTGCCAATATACACGCCCATCGAAATGACGGAACCTTCACGCACGATCACCCCCTCGACGATTTCCGAACGTGCGCCGATGAAGCAGTTGTCTTCGATGATCGTTGGGGTGGCCTGTAGGGGTTCGAGCACGCCGCCTATGCCGACGCCGCCAGAAAGATGAACGTTTTTGCCGATCTGGGCGCAGGAGCCGACTGTTGACCAGGTATCGACCATGGTACCCTCATCAACATAAGCTCCGATATTCACATAGGATGGCATCAATACCACCTTGGGGCCAATGTAAGCGCCCTTGCGCACGGTGGCGGGCGGCACAACGCGCATGCCCCCCGCACGGAACATATCCTCGCCCCAGGTAGCGAATTTTTGTGGTACTTTATCGAAATAATTGGTGTTGCCACCACTGATCACCTGATTGTCATGCAGTTTAAAATACAGCAGCACAGCTTTTTTCAGCCATTCCCGTGTGATCCAGTTACCTTGTTCATCTTTTTCCGCTACACGCACGCCGCCGTCATCCAGCAACTGGATGGCGTGCTCAATAGCTTCCCTGCTTCCTGCATCCGCCGTGCCGGATGTCCATGCCTCGCGCGTAGCCCAAGCCTGTTCAATGGTATTCTGTAAGTAACTCATGCCAACTCCTCTATCCGTAAAAACTGCAGAAAAGCAGTTTTTCAGCTGTTTCCGTATGCCTATGCTGCATAATGCGCATGACCTTGCAAGCGCGCCGCAGCGTTAGCACAGGACGATTTCCGGCGCTCGTTGATGGCTGAGAAATTCCACATTGGACATTGTCAGCCCGTAGGCGCCGGCCAGGCCGAAGATGGCAATGTCACCGACATCAACGGCATGCATGTAAACGTTATTGGCCAGCTTGTCGGCGCCGGTGCATAAGGGACCGCCGAAATAGACCGCTTCATCGCGAACCTGCTCCTGTGCCGGGAATAGTTTTTCCCTGCCTGTGCGGATGATGGCCATCGGGTGATTGATGGCCAGTGCTGCCGGGCGGCGGAAATGGTTGATGCCGCCGGCACAGATCACCTGCTTTTTGCCCCGGCTGTCCTTGATGTCCAGAATCTCTGTGCAGAACCAGCCGCAATCAGCCGCCAGATAGCGTCCCAACTCCAGAAAAAAAGTGCGCTCGCCGAAATCGTATTGTTTGATGAGTGCGGTTAAGCCATCGGCATAGGCCTGTGGATCGAAATTACGTCCTTCTTCCAGGTAGTCGACACCAAAGCCGCCACCAAAATCAATGGTGTCACAGCGCGTACCGGGGTGCTTCGCCTCGATGTGCCGGGCCATAGCGAAGACCAACTCGCAGTTTTTCAGCAGATCATCAACCTTGAGTACGCCGGAGGCCGCATAGACATGCAGGCCCCGGAAGTTCAATTGATCAAGCGCCAGCAGCTGCGGTAATACCCCGGCCAGTTTTTCTTCGTCGATGCCGAATTTTTTCGAGCCTCCCGAAAAGGTGGTTTGCGCCTCATGGATATCAAAATCGGCATTGATGCGCAGCAGAATATCCTGAGTTCGGCCCAATTCAGTACAAATCGTATGCAGGCGGTGGGCTTCAGTCAGCGACTCGATATGGATGGTGCGAATGCCGTGCGATACGCCCCAATACAGTTCTTCAGGCGATTTTCCGGGACCGGTATAAATCAACTGCTGGGCAGCGAACCCTGCCGCCACGGCTTTTTCAGCTTCGCCGAGGCTGGCGATTTCAATGCCTTTGGCACCGGCTGCGCGCGCAGTTTGCAGAAAAGCCGGATGCGGATTGGCTTTCATGGCGTAAAACACTTCTACGCCGGTCGGCATGATCTTATTCAGGTGGACGATCTTCTCGCCCATGGGCGTTGTATCATAAACGTAGCAGTTCAGTGTCGCGCCGGCTGCCGCCATCTGGCGCAGTTGCTGTTCGAGACGGGGTGGAATCTTCATGATTGAATGCGCACGGCTTTGAGTCGGAAGCCGAGTTCTGCCGCCGTATCCGGTCCATCCACCAGCGCGATGCGTACATAGCCACGTCCGGGATTATCGCCTGATATATCATCAGCGGCGAGGTAGGAACCGGGCAACAGGGTTACGGACTGCTGTTCGTAAGCGGCAATGGCAAATGCCTTATCGTTTGCCACAGGCAGCCATACAAAGAAGGATCCGGCAGGTGGTTCGCCGCGCCCGAAAGCTGAGAAAAAGGCTTTCAGGCTCTGGCGATAGACGTCCAGGTGCTGCTTAACATGCACTTCATCCGACCATGCGGCGGCAGCCACATGCTGTAATGGCAAGGGCGTAGCGGGGCCGGTATAGCTGCGTAATTTGGCAAAGCGGGCGATCAGCGTCGCATCACCGGCAATCAGGCCGGAACGCATGCCGGGCAGGGCCGAACGTTTTGACAGGGAGTTCATGACCAGACAGCGCGCGTAGTCGTTGTGACCCAGTGACGCGGCCACCTGTAGCAGGCTGAGCGGTTTTTCCGACAGATAAATTTCCGAATAGCATTCGTCGGATACAATATGGAAATCATATTGATCGGCCAGCTCAATCAAACGGGCAAAGTAGTTGTGCCCGGCAATCCAGCCGGTCGGATTGGATGGAGAACAGATATACACCAGTGCGGTATTGGCCCAAACATCGGCAGCAACGGCATCCATATCCGGCGCGAAGCCGTTGGCTGCAGTGCACGGCATAAAAAAGGGGCGTGCGCCTGCTGTAATTGCTGCACCCGGATAGATTTGATACATCGGGTTGGGCATCGGCACATATGGCTTTTCAGCGGCCTCCGGATTGATCAGGGCATGGGCAATGGTAAACAGCGCCTCACGCGTGCCGTTGGCGCTGAGTATCTGCGTGGCCGGGTCGATATGGGCGAGGTCATAGCGACGCATCAGCCATGCGGCAATGGCTGTGCGCAACACGTTACTGCCATGGGTGGAGGGATAGCGGGAGAAGCCGTCGAGATGGGCCGCCAGCGTAGCGGCGACAAAAGCAGGCAGCGGCAGACGCGGCTCTCCGGCGCCTGCGTTAATATGGGCCAGCTCAGGATTAACCGGGCGACCGGCCAGCAATGTTTTCAGGCGCGCAAACGGGTAGGCATCAAGTCGCGCCAGTCGCACCTGTTGTATTTGATCCGTATAACTCATGGCCGGTCTCAGCGGGACAGGTCCACGCCCCTGGCATGGATAGCATGACTCCACGGCCCCAGATTGCCGTCGGCGTCATAGGCGCGGATACGGAACAGGTATTCAATTTTGTCGGTTTTGAGATCGATCAGCTTTTTTAATTTAGCGCCAACCTGCGAAGCCATGGGCTGCCTGTCATAAAAGCGACGCCAGAAGCCGGGGCATTGACAGTAGGGATCGATTTGGCTGCGGTCGATCTGAAAGCCGACGCCTTTTATATTACCGGACAGGACAAATTTCAATGCCAGTACATTGCCGATCACCTTATCCTTCAGGTTGTTGATTTGCGGCTTTTCGATACCGGCGATTTGTGGCATTGCCTTGCTACCGCAGCCGCTCAGCGTAAGCAAACCGATAAGCAGCAGCACGCTGTATACTCGCCATTTATGCATGATTATTCTCCAACTGTTGTTGCCATATTTTTACCTGCGCCAGTACCTGCGCCGGGGCCGTGCCGCCGATATGATTGCGCGCGGCGACACAGGCTTCCACCGACAGCGCCACCACCATGTTAGCGCTTAAGCGGTGATCAATATGTTGACAGGTTTCGGCATCCATCTGATGTAATTCGATGCCGGCCTTGATGCAGTGAGCCACCGATTTGCCGACGATTGCGTGGGCGTCGCGGAATGGCACGCCGGCACGAACCAATGCGTCCGCCAGATCGGTGGCGGTGGCAAAGCCGGAGGATGCAGCCGCGTGTAGCACTTCTGTATGGACGCGCATGCCCGGCAGCATATCAGCGAAGATGCGCAGGCTGCCCTGCAGGTTGTCAAAAGCATCGAAGATGGCGGTCTTGTCTTCCTGCATGTCTTTGTTATAGGCCAGCGGCAGTCCCTTGACCGTGGTCAGCATAGCCATCAGGCCGCCGATAATGCGCCCGGTTTTACCGCGCACCAGTTCGGGCATATCCGGGTTTTTTTTCTGCGGCATGATCGATGAACCTGTGCAGAAGGCATCGGGCAGGTCGATAAAGTGGAACTGTGCGCTCATCCACAGGATCAATTCCTCAGCCATCCGTGAGAGGTGCACAGCACAGATAGAGGCGGCGGCCAGGAGTTCAATAATAAAGTCACGATCCGATACCGCATCCAGCGAATTGCACGCCGGGCCGTCAAAACCAAGCTCCGCCGCCGTCATATAGCGATCAATGGCGAAGCTGGTACCGGCCAGCGCAGCTGAGCCCAGCGGGCATTGGTTCATGCGTTTTCGTGCATCGGTAAAACGGCCGGCATCGCGCTCAAACATCTCTACATAGGCCAGCATATGATGGCCCAGCGTTACCGGTTGCGCTGTCTGTAGATGGGTGAAGCCGGGCATGATAGTGGCAGCATGCTCGTTGGCCAG
>Ga0256829_1003420_pt1 | contig 11019 bp, 7 predicted proteins | sample 131447metaG_FD_185979 | JGI IMG/M metagenome (GOLD analysis project Ga0256829, IMG submission 185979) | Hydrothermal vent microbial communities from Lau Basin, Pacific Ocean - 131-447 | ecosystem: Environmental > Aquatic > Marine > Hydrothermal vents | place: Pacific Ocean: Lau Basin | collected... | reverse complement strand
CCCACCAAATCCATGGACGACATCATGTCCCTCTGCAAACGCCGGGGATTCGTCTACCCCGCGTCCGAAATCTACGGCGGCGTCAACGGTTTCTGGGACTACGGCCCCCTCGGCGCCCAGCTCAAAAAGAATCTCCGTGATGCTTGGTGGACCGACGTCGTCATGAAGGGCTGCAACGGCCAGCTCGGACCCGACGGCAAACCCATCGACATCGTCCCCGTTGACACCTGCATCATCCAGAACCCCAAAGTCTGGGAGGCCTCCGGACACGTCGGCGGGTTCAACGACCCCATGGTCGATTGCAAAGAAACCAAGTCGCGCTACCGCGCCGACCACATCGCCTGTATGGGGGTCAAGGGCGACAAGGAAGGCCAGATCTACGCCTACATCGACGGCGACGACAAATCCTTCGACAACGCCCTCAAGAAACTCTCCAAGTACGTCAAACGCGACCTCTCCAACGCCGACATCGACACCTGCTCCTTCATGGACCTCTCCCCCGAAGAGATCGCCATCACCGTCGGCCCCGACACCAAAGAAGTCGGGACCCTCACCGAACCCCGCGCCTTCAACCTCATGTTCAAAACCGTCCTCGGCGCCACCGGGAACATGGAAGACAACGCTGCCTACCTCCGACCCGAAACCGCACAGGGCATCTTCATCAACTTCAAAAACGTCGTGGACACCACCCGTGTCGCCGTCCCCTTCGGGATCGCCCAGACAGGCAAGGCCTTCCGCAACGAAGTCACCCCCCGAAACTTCACCTTCCGCTCGCGCGAGTTCGAGCAGATGGAGATCGAGTTCTTCTGCCACCCCGACGACGCTCGCGCCTGGTACACCTTCTGGCGCGACTGGCGCATGCAGTGGTGGAAAGACCTCGGGCTCGCCGGGGACAACCTCATCCTCCGCGAACACGACTCCGACGAACTCGCCCACTACGCCAAAGACGGCGCCGGAACCTCCGACGTCGAATACCGCTTCCCCTTCACCGCGCCGGGCTACGGCGAGCTCGAAGGCATCGCCCACCGCTCCGACTTCGACCTCAAACAACACCAAGACCATTCCAAGAAGAAAATGGCCTACCACGACACCACCCGCGGCGAGCCCCTCCCCAACGGCCAACCCAAGGGCGAGTGGTACCTCCCCCACGTCATCGAACCCTCAGCCGGGCTCGACCGAGGGGTCCTCGCCGTCCTCTGCGAGGCCTACACCAAAGACGACTCCCGACCCTCCCCCGAGATCATGAAGATCCACCCGCGCCTCGCCCCCATCAAGGCCGCCGTCTTCCCCCTCGTCAAAAAAGACGGCATGCCCGAACTCGCCGACAAGCTCACCGTCGAGCTCCGGAGCAAGTTCGGACACCTCGGCGCCATCGAAACCGACGTCAAACAATCCATCGGGAAGCGCTACGCCCGCATGGACGAAGCCGGATGCCCCATCTGCTTCACCATCGACGGCGACACCGCCTCCGACCACTCCGTCACCGTCCGGGACCGCGACACCGGAGCCCAGCAGCGCGTCGCGCTCGACAAGGCCGCCGACTACCTCAAAGCCGCCCTCGATCGCTAACACCCACCCGGACACCACACAAGCACCGATCGTCCGCCCCCCAACGCGCAATTCACTCGTCGAATTCCCCCGATTCTCACGTGCGCCCATCCAATTCCCGCCCCGCACGAAACCTGAAACACTCGACACCCATAAAAGAAGCACCACAGGTCCCAGACCATCACACCAACTCAAGGGGGTCCGCCCATGGGACTCGGCAAAGTCCTCGCCATCTCCACAGTCTCCATCGCCGTCCTCGCCGGCGCAGGATTCGCCGTCTACAAGTCCCCCGTCGGCCAACGATTCACCGGCAAAGGCAAAAGCTTCGATGACATGGGCACCCCCGTCCGTCTCGAAGCCGCCTCCCGTGGAGATATCAAACGAACCGTCTCCGCCCCCGGGTCCATCGAGCCCCGGACCAACGTCCAGATCTCCTCCCAGGTCAGCGCCGAAGTCCTCGCCCTCCCCTTCCGCGAGGGAGACCGGGTCAACGCCGGGGACGTCGTCGTCCGACTCGACCCCCAGAACCTTGTCGCCGCCCTCGACTCCGCCAAAGCGGGACTCAAGCGCCAGCAAGCCTCCCTCAAAGGCGCCGAGGCCTCCCTAATCAACGCCCGTCTCCAATACGACCGACTCCAGTCCCTCCTCGAAACCGGAGACGCTACCCAAGCCGAGTTCGACTCCACCGAAGCCTCTTTCCTCCAAGCCCAAGCCAACAAGGCCTCCATCGAAGCCTCGATCGAAGAAGCAGAAGCACGCATCGACGAAGCCGAAAAAGACCTCGACAACGTCAACATCACCTCCTCCATCGACGGCGTCATCACCGCCCTCAACACCGAAGTCGGCGAAACCGTCATCGTCGGCACCACCAACAACCCGGGCTCCATCATCATGGAGATCGCCGACCTCTCCGAAATGCTCCTCAACGCCGCCGTGGACGAAACCAACATCGCCCCCGTCCGGGTCGGACAAGCCGCAACCATCTACATCAACGCCTACTCCGACCGCGAATACACCGGGTCCGTCAAACGCATCGGGCTCAAACGCCAAGTCTCCTCCGACGGCACAGGCACCTTCAACGTCGAGATCCCCATCGACCTCCCCGAGGGAGAAACCCTCTACACCGGGCTCACCGCCTCCACCGACATCGCCGTCGAAAACTTCTACGACGCCATCATCGTCCCCTCCCAATCCGTCCTCGATCGCCGCGTCGAAGACCTCCCCGAAGACATCCGAGCAAACGACATCATCGAACCCGGAAAGACCTTCGTCCGGGTCGTCTACACCGTCGTGGACGGCAAAACCGTCGCCACCCCCGTCAAAACAGGCGCCTCCAACCTCACTCACACCGTCATCACCGAAGGAATCGAAGAAGGACAACAAGTCGTCTCCGGACCCTACCGCATCCTCGTCACACTCCGACACGACATGGCCGTCAAGGACATGGACAAGATGGGAGCAGATGACCAGGGAAAGTCCGAAGCGGCGAAGGATCGAACCAACGACCCCGCCGCAGACGAGGACGAAGACGAGGCGGATAACACCGACTCCGACGACTCCGACGACTCCACCGACTCCGACGACGAACAAAGCGACACCGAGGACGACGAGTGAGCCGATCCTCACGAAACAAACAACACGATCCCGACCAGCCCGTCATCAAGATCCGCGCGCTCAAAAAACACTACCGCGTCGGTGACGAAAAAGTCCGCGCGCTCGACGGCGTGGACCTCGATATCCACCCCAACGAGTTCGTCGCCATCATGGGCGCCTCCGGATCAGGCAAATCCACCCTCATGAACATCCTCGGGTGTCTCGACAAACCCACCTCCGGCCAATACATCCTCTCCGGAAAGCCCACGCACAAAATGGGCATGGGCGCCCTCGCCCGAGTCCGAAACGAAGAAATCGGATTCATCTTCCAGTCCTTCGAACTCCTCTCCCGCGCCACCGCGCTCCGCAACGTCATGCTCCCCATGCTCTACTCCCGACGAAACATCTTCGCCGCACGCAAACGCGCCAAAGACGCTCTCTCCCGGGTCTCCCTCGCCGACCGCATGGACCACCGACCCAACCAACTCTCCGGCGGCCAACGCCAACGCGTCGCCGTCGCACGCGCACTCGTCAACGACCCCGCCATCCTCCTCGCAGACGAACCCACCGGGAACCTCGACTCCAAAACCACCGTCGAGATCATCGACCTCTTCCGTCAACTCCACGAGTCCGGACAAACCATCGTCGTCGTCACACACGAAGAAGACGTCGCGGGACACGCGCAACGCATCGTCCGACTCCGCGACGGCCGCATCATCTCCGACCACCCCACACACGAAGACCCCATCCACCAGGACTGGGTCCAACGCATGGCCGAAGGCCGAGGCTCCCTCGCCGAAGTCACCGCCGCAGAACACGAAATCAACGCCAAAGCCGACGAAGAACGCAAAGCACAACTCGAAGCCGAAGCCAAATCCCGCAAAGGCATCTTCGGCCGATCCAAAGCAAACGACGAAAGCGAGGTCATCGGATGAGCATCCTCCTCAAACCCCTCGCGTTCATCCTCAGACTCCTCTGGCAAACCGTCTTCCTCGCCCTCGGACAGGTCTGGGCAAACAAAACACGCGCCACACTCACCGCGCTGGGCATCATCATCGGTGTCTGGGCCGTCATCTCCGTCATGTCCGGGCTCAACGGCATGCGCTCCTACGTCCTCGCCGAGTTCGAAAAATTCGGCGCCCGAAAGATGTGGGTCTGGGGCCAAGTCCCCCGCGAAAAACGCACCGTCATGTCCTGGTCCGACGTCAAACTCTCCGTCTACGAAGCAAACCTCATCCTCGACCGCGCACCCTCCATCGACTCCCTCTCCCCCATCTGCAACAACTCCTGGGACGTCCGCGCCGGATCGGAACAACAACCCTCCGTCAGAGTCACAGGCATCTGGCCCCAGTGGCACGACATCGAAGACCGACAAGTCATCTTCGGCCGACCCTTCTCCAACATCGACATCAACGAAAACAGACAGGTCTGCCTCATCAACGACCAGGGCATCGAGGAACTCAAACTCGATACCGACCCCGTCGGAGAATACCTCCTCCTCGACGGACGACGATTCCTCATCGTCGGCGTCATCGAAACCAAAGACGCCGGAGGATTCGGAGGCGGACAATCCCGCACCGAGATCTTCATCCCCTTCTCCACACACAAAATGATGAACCCCTACACCTGGACCAACTTCGCGATCCAGATGAAGTCCCCCGAAGTCTCCGAAGACGCGCAAGCCGAAATCCGCTTCATCCTCCGCAAACACCGACAACTCGGACCCGAGGACGAAGACACCTTCAACATGTTCGTCCTCCAGAACGAGATCCAACAGTTCAACCAGGTCGCGAAGGTCATCGGGCTCATCGCCTTCATCGTCGTCGGGATCTCCCTCCTCGTCGGCGGGATCGGCATCATGAACATCATGCTCGTCTCCGTCTCCGAACGAACACGAGAGATCGGACTCAGAAAGGCCATGGGCGCCAAACCACCCGTCGTCCTCACCCAGTTCCTCACCGAAGCCGTCGTCCTCTGCCTCCTCGGAGGACTCATCGGCGTCGCCCTCGCGATCGCCACCGTCCAGGGCATGAAAAACATCCCCAACCTCACACAGCTCGAACACACCGAAGTCGCCACGGGCGCCGTCGTCCTCGCCGTCGTCTTCTCCGCCGCCGTCGGAATCGTCTTCGGGATGTTCCCCGCCATCAAGGCTTCTAGGCTCAACCCCATCGACGCACTCCGCCACGAATAACCCTCCCACACCCGGCGCCCGCGCCAACCACGCACACCACCATGCTCAAAGACCCACGCACAGCGCGCCTCCTCACCCCCGCACTCCTCCTCGCAACCCTCTCCGGGTGCGCCACCAACCCCTTCGGCCGAGACCCCCTCGACACCACCAACGTCGCGCCCCAGGACCGGCTCCGCTCCATCGGGGTCTTCAAACACGAGCCCGTCCCCGAAGCAGAAGAACCCACCTCCGCGCAGGAACAGCTCGAGACCGCGCAAGCCGTCTTCGCCAACACCGAAGAGATCACCCTCGACCTCGAAACCGCCCGCGCCACCGCGCTCACCAACAACCTCAACCTCTCCGCGACCCTCATCTCACCCGAGATCGCCGCCGAAGCCGTCAACGAGGAATGGAAACGCTTCGAGTCCGTCTTCACCCTCGACGCCTCCTGGTCCGAAACCGACTCCCCCACCGCCTCACGACTCGTGGGCTCCCAGGGGCGCAACCAATCCATCACCCCCGGGATCCGTGTCCCCCTCCTCACCGGCGGAACCGTGTCCATCTCCGCCCCCATCAACCGCAGCGCGACCAACAACACCTTCTCCACCCTCAACCCCGCATGGACCTCCGACCTCCAGGTCTCCCTCTCCCACAACCTCCTCCGCGGCGCCGGACGACGCGCCACCACCCACGCCATCCGCCTCGCCGACTTCTCCCGACAACGCTCCCTCGCGCAGACCAAGCTCGAAGTCATCGGAGTCCTCGCCGACATCGACCGCGCCTACTGGCGCCTCTACGCCTCCCGACGCGCCCTCGAAGTCGTCGAGCAACAGCAGAACGTCGCCGCCGAACAACTCCGACGCGCCACACGACTCGAAGAAGCCGGAACCGGAACCCAGGTCGATGTCGTCCGCGCCCAAGCCGGGCTCGCAAACCGTGTGGACTCCATCATCGCCGCCCAGAACAACGTCCGACTCCAGGAACGCACCCTCAAGCAGCTCATGAACATGCCCCAGCTCGGGGTCAGCTCCTCCACACGCATCCTCGTCGATTCCCCCCCCGACCCCGTCCAGTATCAGTACGACATGGACGCGCTCACCACCGCCGCGCTCGACAACCGCATGGAACTCCTCGAACTCGAGATCCAGCTCGCCCAGGACGCCGCGAACATCGCCTTCTCCCGAAACCAGAAACTCCCCCTCGTCAACCTCGCCTACACCTACCGAGTCAACGGCCTCGCCGGATCCCTCGGGAACTCCGTCGATCAACTCGCGCAGAACGAGTTCGAAGACTGGTCCATCGCCCTCAACGCCGAGTTCCCCCTCGGGAACGAACGCGCCAAGTCCGCACTCGCCCAATCCCTCCTCGCGCGACTCCAGACCCTCGCAACCCGAGAAGCCCGACAACAATCCATCACCACCGAGGTCTACAACGCCGTCGATCAGCTCCAGAGCGCCTGGCAACGCATCCTCGCAACCCGTGAGAACGTCATCCTCTCCGCAAGACTCCTCGAAGCCGAACAACGCCAGTTCGACGTCGGCCGATCGACCTCCACCGACGTCCTCGACGCCGACGCAAACCTCGCCGACGCGCGCCTCTCAGAGATCCAAGCCGTCGTCGATTATCAGATCGCCCAGATCGACCTCGCCGTCGCCTCAGGCACCCTCCTCGGCCAAGCCCGCATCGACATCCCCTCCAGAAACCTCCGCAACAACAACGAAGCCCTCGAACGCGCCGACCAGGGCGTCGTCGAGTACGCCCCCCTCTCCGGCACACTCGTCACCCCCTGACCCCGCGACGACCGATCACCCGATCACAATTCGCCCAATTCACGCCCCCGACCAACCAATCACTCAACCCGCGCCATCCATGCGCCGAGACAGAAGCATGGACCACGCGCACCACGACACACCCCGGAACGACGAGAACCACGACCAGGTCCTGAACCTCGTCGCCGACACCGTGCCACCCAGCGCCCTCCCCTTCGAACACGCAACAGCCGACCAACTCGCGCACCTCATCCGCGAGGGACACGACTCCACCGACCTCACACGTCTCATCCTCACCACCACCGATCGGGCGGCCTAACCCCTCCCCCCGATCGATCCGAGCTTCTTCTCGATCAGAGCCGCGGACGCGCCCTCGCGTCCGCGGCTCTGTTTTTTCACTCCATCACCCACTCAAGGACACCCCGACGAATACGCGCCCAAAAACGCGGACACATCGAAGAAATCAAACGACCCGTCCCCCGACAGATCCGCCTGAGGATGACCCGAAGCCAGCTTCATCAGGAACGACGACAGATCAAAGAAGTCCAGCACCCCGTCCACACTGAAGTCCGCCGCGCACGACCGCGCCTCGATCACATACCTCCCCGGACCCACCCCCACGAGCGACTCCGCCGATCCATCCGCGTACGTAATCACAAGATCCGCCGAACCCGCGCCCCCGATCCCGATGTGCACACTCAGCTCCGACTGCGCCAGATAGTTCGAGCCACCCGTCAGTTGGAACACCCTCGTCACACCCCCCACCGTCGATTCCACCCGGGTCCCGTACCCATCCGGCGCAAGCCCACCCACACCCGACGTATCAAAGAACAGCGTGATCGATCCCCCACCCACCGTCTCGTTCCGGAAGCACCCCAGCGCCTGCCGATTCCGGATGATCACCACATCCTGATCCCCATCATTCTCCAGATCCATCCGGAGCAACCCGCGCCCCTGACCCGGATCCAGCACCCCGCTCTCCTCCGCCCGCTCCTCAAAGAACCCCGTCCCGTCATTCACGAACAGCACCGTCGGATCCCCGGCGAACGTCCCCGTAAACCCGTTCGTCGCGATGATGTCCAGATCCCCGTCCTGATCGAAATCCACCCCCTCCGTCCCCCACCCCCACCACCCGAAGTTCGCCCCCCGCGCCACCGACTCCTCCGCGTACACGTGCGCCACCCCCGTCGCGCGATACAGCATGTTCCCCGAACCCGACGTCATCCCCGCATTGATCCGGGACGTCACATACCAATCCATCAACCCGTCATTATCAAAGTCCCCGACGGCGTTCCCCATCCCGTTCGAGTCCAGCCCCGTCCCCGAGCTCATCGTCGCGTCCGAGAACGTCCCGTCCCCGTTGTTCACGAAGTACCTCGACGTAAAGAAGTCCCCCACCCACAACAACTCCGGATACCGATCCCCGTCCATATCCACGAACTTAGGAGAGAAACCCCGCACCCCCGACACATCCCCCAGCGCACTCCCCGTCACGTTCGTGAACACCACCCCACCACCCGGGACCGTGTCGTTCCGGAACAGCACATTCCCCCCGTGCCACCCCGCAACCGCAAGATCCAGATCCCCGTCCAGGTCGTAATCCCCGAACGCGCTCCCGTGCGCGTCCCCCCGCGCCGGGTTGTTCGTCGCCACCCCCGCATCGAACGTCGCATCCGTGAACGTCCCGTCCCCGTTGTTCAGATACAACCGGTTCTGATGGGGCGCCTCGATAAACGACACCCCGATACTCGTCACATACAGATCCAGATCCCCGTCCCCGTCCACATCCCCCACACACGCACCGCTCCCCCGATGCGTCCGCGCCACCCCCGCAGCCGCACCGCCCTCCACAAACGTCCCGTCCCCGTTGTTCCAGAACAACCGATCCACCCCGGCCGACCCACCCACCACGAACAGATCCTGATCCCCATCCCGATCGAAATCCCCCACCGCGCCGCCCGCGCACTGAAACTCCAGATCCGCCGCCGTACTCACCGTCATGTGCACATGCCCAAGCCCCGCATCCACCGTCCCCTCCACGAGCACGATCCCCGATCCATCGCCCCCACGAGCCACGCACACGACAACACCCGCGCCGATCAACGCCGCGCAAACCCCACGAGGATGTCCCATGCTCTTATCCCTCCATCTCCGATCCACACATCACGGACACCCACCCGAATACGCCATCAGGAACGATGACACATCAAAGAAATCATGCTCCCCGTCCATCGACAGATCCGCCTGAGGATGACCGCTCGTCAGCTTCATCAGGAACGCCGACAGATCAAAGAAATCCAACGCCCCGTCCCCGCTGAAGTCCGCGACACATTCCCGCGCCGTGATCGTGTACCGACCCGGACGGACCCCCACGAGCGTCTCCATCGAACCGTCCGGATACCGGATCACCAGGTCAGCCCGTTCCGCATCCCCGATCCCGAGGTGCACACTCAGCTCCGACTGCGACAGGTAGTTCGATCCCCCATCGAGCACCCGAACCATCTTCAGCGTCCCGGCCACCGCCTCCACACGCACCCCGAACCCGTCCGGCGCAAGCCCCGCCACCCCCGACGTATCAAACGACAGCGTGATCGCACCACCCCCCGCCGTGTCGTTCCGCAAACAAACCAAAGAATCCGCCGTCCGGAAAATCAACGCATCCCGATCCCCGTCGTTGTCCAAGTCCGCATCGAGCATCCCGCGCCCCTGACCAGTCTCCACGATCCCGCTCTCGTTCGCGCGCTCCGTAAACGTCCCGTCCCCGTTGTTCATGAACAACAGCGTCGGGTCCATCGCGAACTGACCCTCGAACGACCCATTCGTCGCGAGCAGATCCAACCACCCGTCCTGATCGAAATCCGTCGCCACCGTCCCCCAGCACCAGTACCCGTTGTTCACCCCCGCCGCCACCGACACCTCGTCGAACTCGTGATCCTTCGCCGACCCCATGTACAGCATGTTCCCCGACCCGTCCCCGTTCGCTCGTTTGATACTCGCAACATACCAATCCATCTCCGAGTCGTTGTTCACATCCCCAACCGTCGTCCCCATCCCGTTCGAATCAAGCCCCACCCCCGCCGGCGTCGTCCAATCCGAAAACGTCCCGTCCCCGTTGTTCACGAAATACCTCGACGTCCCGAAATCCGCAACCCACAAAAGCTCCGGCCACCGATCCCCATCCATATCCACAAACCGAGGCGTAAACCCACGGACCCACCACATCGCCCCCAGGAGATCCGCCGTCACATTCGTGAACGTCCCATCCCCGTTGTTCTGGAACAACACGTTCCCCCCGTACCAACCCGCAACCGCAAGATCCAAGTCCCCGTCCAGGTCGTAATCCCCGAACGACGCGCTCATCGCATCCCCGGCCCCCGGATGGTTCGTCGCAACCCCCGCCGCAAACGCCACATCCGTAAACGTCCCGTCCCCGTTGTTCCGGTACAACCGGTTCTGGTGCGGCGCATCAATAAACCACACCCCGTGACTCGTCACATAGATATCCAGATCCCCGTCGTTGTCATAGTCACCCACACACGCGCCGCTCCCCCGATGGTTCAGCGCCACCCCCGCCGCCGCCCCCCCCTCCACGAACACACCCGCGCCCGTGTTCCAGTACAGCATGTCCACACCACCCGATCCCCCAACCACAAACAGGTCCTGGTCCCCATCCCGATCGAAATCCCCCACCGCGCCCCCGGGAACCAGATACTCGAGCACCCGATCATCACCCTGAACCGAAGCATGCACATGCGTCAGCCCCACCGCCGCCGCTTCCTCCACAAAGACCGGATCCGCACCACCACCCCGACCACCCAGCGCCACGGAGGACCCGACCCCCAGGAGACCCACCGCGCACACAACCTGAGCACACCCACCAAACCCGATGTTTCCGCGCATACCCGATGACCTCCCACGATCCGCGTCTGTGCGACA
>Ga0256829_1003419_pt1 | contig 11021 bp, 16 predicted proteins | sample 131447metaG_FD_185979 | JGI IMG/M metagenome (GOLD analysis project Ga0256829, IMG submission 185979) | Hydrothermal vent microbial communities from Lau Basin, Pacific Ocean - 131-447 | ecosystem: Environmental > Aquatic > Marine > Hydrothermal vents | place: Pacific Ocean: Lau Basin | collected... | reverse complement strand
TAATCAATAAAATTAAAGAAGTATCTGACAAGCTAAGCACGAAGAAAAATAATGTTATTGTATTTACTTATGAAGGTAAATATAATATGATTATTTTAGCAAAAAATACAAAATACAAACAAATTAAGATTAAGACAGAAATACTTCAAAATCGAGATGAGAATACTTATAAGTATAGAAATAGCGATAAAATTATAATTACTGAAAAGAGTGAGGACATGATGCTTTTCTTTATCTAACTTTAAGATTTATTATACTATAATATATAAAGAGAAGGATGAAAAGATGAATAAAACAATTAAAAAAATCGAAAAACAACATAACGTTAAGGTAGTATATCTAACCTTAAGTGGTTCCAAGCTTTACGGAACAGACACAGAGAATTCTGATACTGACTACAAAGGAATTTTTATTCCTAATGTAGATGATGTTTTACTTCGTAAAGATCCTAAATCTATCTCTTTCACTACTGGAGAAAAAAATTCTAAAAATTCTAAAGATGATATTGATTTTACCTTACATAATGTAGTAGATTTTTTCAATATGCTAAAAAAATCAGAAACAGGCTCAATGGATTTGCTATTTTCGATGTTTAGAGATAAAACTATTGTATTCGAAGATGAAGAGTTTACAAGCTTAATTAAGAAAAATTACAAGTCCTTCTTAAATACTAATATGAAAAGCTTTATTGGGTATGCTTTAGGACAAACTAAAAAATTCGGAATTAAGGGAGCAAGATATAATGATCTTGATTCTTTTGTGCATAGTTTTTCTAACAGCTATGATGTTTCAAGTTCTACAAAATTAGAAGGCATTTTTGATGATCTGGAAGATTTTATTAGTGAATGCAAATATATCAAATTTGTTATGGCTCCAGGACCTAAATCAAATGGAACACAAGAAGATATTAAATATATTTCAGTACTTGGAAAATTATTTTCAGGAGATGTTACGATTGAATATTTCTTTGATGGAGTAAATAATTTATATAGACAATTTGGCAATAGAACTAAAACTATTGCTAATACCGAAAGCAAAACAGACTTCAAGGCTTTATCTCATGCATTTAGAGTTGCTGTAGAAGTTAAAGAATTGTTGGAAACCGAATTTATTAAGTTTCCACTTAAGGATAGAAATTACATTAAAGATATTAAGGCTGGAAAAGTAAATTTCGAAGATGTTGTAGATCAAGTTCAAGATATTCTAGAGGATGTAGATAATCTTTTATTAAATTCAGAATTACCAGGAAAAGTAGATGAGAAAAAGTTAGACAAATTGTTATTGGGAATTTTGAAAAAGTGATTTATGAGCTATTTGTAACATATAAATGTAATTGGAATTGCGAATACTGCATCGTAGATACACACAATAGAAATGTAGATATAGAAGATGTTTATGCAGAAATAAAATATATACCTGAAGGTACTAGGGTCGCTCTTATTGGAGGAGAGCCTGGCATGTTATCTAAAGAACAAATATCGAGGATTATAAAAGAACTTCAAGAGAAAAATTGTCCTCTTGAACTTATGACAAACGGATTATTCTTAGAAAGATACTCTGAACATATAAAGGATTTTGAGTATATTTTATATCATTGTTCAGAAAATTTAGATAATGATATAAAAATATATAAAGAAAAAAATATAGAACATCAACTTACTATCACTGATAATAATTTTAAAAATCTTGATTCTTTTTTTGAAAAATATTCAGATATAAGGTTTAGGGTTTTTGGAGCATCAAAAAGTCCTATTAAAAAAGAGGGAAACTTTCTATCTATGAAAAACAAAGTAAGATTGGCTACCAAATATAAAGATCATATAACAAAAGAAAGCATAATTAAAATATTGGAGGCATGTTACTTATGAATTATAATCAATTTTCTAGGCCGAGCATTTCTGGCAAACCTATGAATTCTCGAGCCAAATTAGATACAGGCCTTAAATGCAACTATAATTGTTTCTTTTGTTATTATAGAAAAAATTTAGGCGATCCTGAATTACCTTTAGAAGAAATTAAAAAGAGAGCAGATATTATTAGGGATTCTGGAATATCAGAAATTGATCTTTCGGGAGGAGAGTCGACAATTCATTCTAAGTGGCTTGATATTCTCGACTACTGCGATGAAAATTTTAATAAGGTGTCCTGCTTAAGCAATGGAACAAAATTAAAAGATCTAGAGTTCGCTAAAAAATCTAAAGAACATGGATTGAAGGAAGTTTTATTTTCCTTACATGGATATGACAAAGAATCACATGATAAAATTGTAGGACATTCTGGTGCCTTCGAAGATATTTTAGGTGCGATAAAAAATTGTCAAGAACTTGGAATTGAAGTTAGAATTAATTGCACAGTAACATCTAAAAATATGAACAGGCTATCTGATTATTCAGAGCTTATTAAAAAAATTAAACCAATTCAATTAAACTATCTTCCTTTAAATTATTGGGATGATGCACAAGTAATGAAGCCTGAAAAGTATGAGAATCTATCAAGATACATTAAGGAATCTATAGATATATTAAAAGATGAAGATATTGAAATTAATGTAAGATATATTCCTTATTGTTTTATGGTAGGTTATGAGAAATATGTATGTAATACATATCAACATATTCATGACTTAAGAGATTGGAATATTTTGGTATATGATTTAGGAAAGCCTAAAAAATTCGATGTTGTAGATATGTATAACGAAGCACATATTAAAAGAACTTATACTTATTATAAGCCTAGAAAATGTTTTGATTGCAAGTATTTTAAAATTTGTGATGGTATCGAAAAGAAATTAGAAAATCAATTAATATATCCGATATCAGGGGAGAAAATTGAAGATCCTATGGAGTACAGATGAAAGGATATGAATTAGATGTGACTTATGATTGCAATTGGCATTGTGATTATTGCATTGCATATACTCATGAACAGCCTAATAGAAAATTCGAAGATGTCCTAGAAGAAGTAGAAAATTTACCCGAGAATATATCTAGTGTAACACTTGCAGGTGGAGAACCTGGTATGTTATCTAAAGAACAAATAGAAGAAATTATGATTTCTTTAATAGAAAAGAATAAAATTATAGACCTAATGACTAATGGATTATTCTTTGAAAAGTATCCGAACTTGGTCAGATTTACAGATGAAATTTTTTATCATTGTGTAGAAGATTTATCTTTAAGAAAAGATATTAAGTTTTATCCTGAGTTCATGAATCAAGCTAATAGATACTATGTATTAGTAGCAATAAATGAATCCTTTGAAGATGTCCAATACTATATAGATAAGTATCCAGAAATTAAATTTTTAATACTTGGTGATTATAGAGGTGATAATTTAATTAAGATCAAGGAGTTTTTAAGATTCATTCAATATAATAAAGATAGTATTAATGAAAGAACTCTTATCGAGTTCACTACAGACATTGGAAGAATATGAATGAAAAAGAAATAGAGCTTATAGTTACCTATGATTGTAATTGGAATTGCACCTTCTGTGCTGTAGATACACATAATAGGCCTAAACTATCCTTTGAAAAGGTAAAAGAAAAGCTAGAACTTATAAGAAGTAATTATGTGAATTATAATATAACTTTATCTGGTGGAGAGCTTGGAATGATGAAGAAGGATGACTTGGAACATATTATAGATTATCTTAAACCAATTTCCAATTCTCTATCCTTGAATACTAATGGATTATTCCTTAAAAAATATCCAGACTTGGCAAAAAAATTAGACTATATATTATATCATTGTTCTGAAAATTTAGACGATATTGTAGAACAATTTGATCATCCTAATTTAGACTACATGATAGTTATAGACGATATAAATTTTAAAAATTTTGAAAGTTTTATGAAAAGTAATTCAGATATATTATTCGATGTAGTAGCTGCCACAGCAGCAGATGGAGGTCTTGATAGTATTTTAAATTCAAAAAATAGAATTAGATTATTAACATCATTTAAAAAATTTAAAAATATAAGTAAGAAATCATTAAAAAGATTAATAAAGGAAAAAGATTTTGGAAATATTATCTATATCTGAAGTAGAGAGAATAGAATTAGAACTTACTAATACCTGTAACTTGGAATGTCCACTTTGTATGAGGCAGGTAGATCCTAATATCATCAGTAAGACAAAATACAGAAACTTAGAAGAAATTAAAAATCAAATTAATGATTATAAGAATCTCAAATATATTACCATCGCTGGTCCAACTTCTGAGCCTACACTTTATCCAGACTTATTTAAATTATTACAATTTCTTATACAAAAAAAATTAGAAATATCTTTATTCATCAATGGAGATACACATAATGATTTGTATTATAAAAAATTAGGAATGATTTTTAGGAGTGCTATCGGAAAGATATATTTTACCATTGCCGGTAGTACTCAGGAGCTACATTCAAGATACAGAGTAAATGGAAATCTTGAAAATGTACTGAGAAGATATGAAATAGTCCAAAAATTTTCAAGAAGAGCTGTTCTAACGTGGATTGTATTTAACTATAATGAAAAAGACTATAAAGAAAATATAGAATATTTTAAGTCAAAATATAATATGGAAACTTTTTATACTCTTCCTGTTCAGGAACACTTTTTATTAGATTCAGATATTTATTTACCAGAACCAATGCATTCAAATTATATTAATCAAATTCGTAGAGATAATTCGAGCATACAATGTCCTTCTAACGCTTATAAATTTCATTTGATATCTAGTGATGGTTCGGTTAATAACTGTAGTCTCCACAAGCTATATGGTGATAAGCATTGTTGGGAGTGTTCTAAAGATAACTTAAGTATCCTAAGATATAATAAAATATATCATCTAGCAGAACCAGAAAGTGATACATCAGAAATAGATTTAAAGTTGGAAAAATGAAAATAACTAGAGACTATTTTGAAGAATTTGAAATGGATTTAACGGGTACTTGCAATCTCTCTTGTCCTCTCTGTTCAAGAAACTATACACACGCCCAACATATGGTTTATAAAAATGTTAGACCACTAAAAGAAATCATTAATCAATTAGATACATTTCCGAATCTTAAGAGAACATTTTTAGCAGGACAAGTTTCTGAACCTACATTGTATCCTGAATTTTTAGATTACTTAAGATATTTAAAATCAAGAAATATCTATATTGAATTATTTACCAACGGTAGCACAAGAGATGAAAAATTTTGGAAAGAAGTTGCAGAAATATTAGATGATGCAGATCAGATACATTTTACAATTTGTGGAAGTACTCAAGGACTTCATGAGAAATACAGGGTAGGTAGTTCTTTAGAAAAAATATTAAAAAATGCAGAAGCTGTTAGAAGTGTAAAGCCTATTGATTATTGTCAATTTATAAGATTTATTTATAATAAGGATGATGAAGAGAATGTTAGGAAATTTCCATTTACTAATTATTATTTGGTAGACTCTGAAGGAGATAGATTATATAATATTAAAGAAATTCCTGAAGATAGTTCTATCAGGCCCCTAGAAACTAGAGATAGATTAATTAAGTGGATATTTAATAATCGATGCGAATCTAATTGTGAAATACAATGCAAGTCCCTAGAGGATAAAAAAATTTATATAAACCAAACAGGCAAAATTAGTGCCTGTTATACTCACTTTGAATATCATCCAGAACATGTATTTTCAGGGGATAAATTTGATTATAAGAGTATATTAGATTTTAAATACGATAATTGTTTTCTTTGTGAAAAGAAGACTAAAATGTTTATTGATAAGATGGAGTTAGATTTTGTTTGTTAGTTTTGCAAAAGAATTAGAATTAAATTCTATAGAAGATTATAAAAATAGAAGGAATATAAGAGTAGAAACTGCAGTTGAGCTTACTGAATTTTGTAATTTAAAGTGTTCGTATTGCAATCAAGGATATTTACATAAGGATTCAACTCCAATATCATTTAATGCCTTTAAGTTAGTAATGACAAAATTTTTTAAAGAATTAAGGCGAGTCCAAGATTCTTGTAACCTAGATATTCTGCTCGAATATTCTATTCTAGGTGGTGAATTATCTGTATTATATGAACAGAATAAATATTTTGATTATTTCAATCTAGTGAAAAAATTATCTCAAGAGTATAAGATTCGTACTAATTTTACTTTATTAACTAATCTTACAGGAAAGATAGATTTCTTTCAACAATTTATTGATTTGAATGATGATTATTTTGAAACTGGTATTTTCGCAACATTGCATGAATCTTATTTTAATGAAAAAAATATTAAAAAAAGAATGAAGTCAATAATAAGTAAAATTAATGAATTAAATGTGCATGATTTATTTACTTTGGATATTGCTTTTCTAGAAAGCGAAAGTCCTAGGTTTAAATTAATGAAAGAAGAATTTGATAAGCATATCACAGAAATTCCTTATTTTGTAGACATAAAAATAGACAGATTATTAAAGATAGGCTCTAATGTTAATGGCAAATATGGATATGACTATAAAGAAATAGATGAATATTCTGAAGCTAATGCAAAATATTGCAATTCGATGCAATATGAATTTGACTTTAATTCGCTAATGATTATAGACCAATGCAGGAATATTAGGCAAAATATTTTATCTTGGAAAATAGATGATTCTTTTATAGAATGTAATAGAAATTGTCCTTATCCTAATATGTGGAAAGATTTTATTCAGTTATCTGAATCTGATTATAATTTAATCAAACTTTAAGATAAATTTCTATATAATATAATATAAGAAGGAGAAAATATGTTAACCAGAGAAGAAGTAGAATCCTTATTAAAAGATATAGATAGAGAAGAAGATTGGTATGATGTTGATGTCTATAAGGACTTCAGAGATTTTAAATACTTATATACTGAAGATGAAATTGATTGTATAGAAAAAGAATCTACTATTATAATCTTTGATAGGGATGGTAATGAGTATAGTGCATTTAGAAAAGGATATAAGAATTTTTCTTATGATAGATATATTAACGATACTTGGTATGATTGGGAAATTAATTAAAAAAGGACATAAATGAGCTTTGATGAAATAGCTGCAAAGCTAGGCATGAAAAAATCTGAGGTTGTTAAGATATATGATCGAGCAATGAGAAAACTTAAGGCTCCATCAAAAGGTAACCAGAAGTTTTGGAACTATGTGAATATTAGTGAAAACAATGAACAATAAAATATGTAGATGCATAAAGCTTAAAACTAAAGAAGAGCTAAAAAAATTAGGATATAAATTTCCTAGCCTAGATAGGATATTAGGAGATATACTTCCTGTTTATATCAATGGAGGTCAAGAAATGGTCTTTATACCTGGGGATAATATGTATTTTAATTATTACGAATATTTATCAGAAGAAGAGTACAATATAGAGGAATGTAAGAAATTGCGGCCTCAATTTTTTATATAAGGAGAAGAGATGGATAAGAAATTATTTGAATTGCTCGATAAAGAGCTTAGGAAAATAGGGTTAGAAGACCCTATCAAACACATTATATATGAAATTAAGAGGTTTTGGCTACCTTTTAACAAAATAGGATTATAATGAAGGATTTAGCTATATATGTCAATCAAGATGGAATGTATAACACATTAGAAATAGTAATATCAGATATTCCTATAGAAAATATTAAAGATTGGCATAAAATTACAATTGATAAAAGCGTTGTTAATTTTAAAGACCTTTTATGGAAGCTTAGAAAATACTTTATGACTAATTCTGATGACAAGGCAAATATTATTAGACTAATAGATAGCAAAATACCTGACGAAATAATAATTACTAAAGATGTAATTGAAGAACTCAATGCCAATAAAATGATATAGGAAATAAATGAATGCAATAAGAGAACTAGATACACATATTGAAGTGTTTACTGATAATAAGGATACTATTAAAAATATTGATAAATTGCTTTCTGCCTTAAGGCCAGGTCATGAATTTGAGCCTAGATTTAGAATGGGCTCTACAGACGGGAGAACTAGATTTTATAAAACTCAAAGAATGGAAGGTGGTATTCTATTCATTGTTTCTAGGGGATTTAAAGAAAGGCTATTAAATAATATTAAATTCGATTCTATATCATTAAAAGAAGAAAAGCATCTTACTAAGGAAGATAAGAAAGTATTAAAAAATATTATATCTTCATTGCCTTTTAAGCCGAGAGATTATCAGTTAAAGGCTGTATTGAATATGATAAAGAAATCCTTTTACTTTCCTAGCATGTGTACAGGCTCTGGAAAATCTTTGGTGGCATATCTAACCTTGAGATTCTTTTATGAAAAGGGGTTAAAAAGTATTTTATTAGTTCCTACAATTTCACTGACTGAACAAATGTTTGGTGATTTCAAGGATTACAATGCACCTGAAGAGTTTCTAGCCGATATAAAGCTTATTGGAGGAGAGAATACCGATAAAGATCTTAATAAACCTTTAGTTATAGGAACCTATCAAAGTCTCGTAAAAGTACGTAATGCTATGAAAAACTATGATGTTATTTTAACTGATGAATGCTTACATCCAGATACCTTGATTAAGTCAGAAAAGGGAAACATCCCTATTAAGCATATTAAATCTGGAGATAGAGTATATACTGTGAATGAGCTTAGTGGCGATATTGAACTAAAAGAAGTAATAAAAGTGCATAAGAATATATCTAAAAATCATATGTACGAATTAGAAACAGATGAAGGAATTATAAAAATAACAGGCAATCATAAAGTATTTACAAAAAGAGGGTGGGTTCGTGCAGACGATCTGCTAATAGGAGATGATATTATATCATGTAAATAAGATATGAAATTAAAAAAAAGAATAGTTTGATGCTGCTTAGGAGAAGAAAGTTTGGCCATAGTTAAAAGTATAAAAAAAATTAAATATGAGGGTGACACATTCAATTTGCATATTAAAGATAATCATAATTATTTTGCAAATAATTTATGCGTATCAAATTGTCATCTTGCAAGTGCAGAAAGTATGCAATTAATCCTTGAACAACCATTTGATATTAAGGTAGGAATGACCGGTAGTGTTCCTATTGTAGATGTAGATAGATTATCTATTTCTCAAGTATTTGGAGAGCCCGACTTTTTAATTACTGCAAGAGAATTAATGGATATGGGTCTTTTGACAGATAGTACTATTACTCCATTATTTCTGAAATATAAAAAGGGTCAAGATGGATTAAAGGCTAGCTTTAAATATCAAGATGAGGTATCTTTTATCAAACAATCAGAATCTAGAATGAGATTTGTTAAATCCTTTTTAGAAAAACTACCAGGTCTCACAGTGTGCCTATATGCACATAATGAACATGGAGAAAATACTTTCAGGTCGATAACAGGAACTGACGTTAAACCAAACGACTTTGAAAAGATGAAGGAACTTGGAGTCTTCCTAATAAATGGAAAAACAAGAGGTAAGGTTCGAGAACAAATTAGAAAATATACAGAGCATTTAGATAAGGGTGTTATTATTGCTAACTACAAAGTATTTAGCACTGGGATTAATCTACCTAACCTAACAAACTTAATTTTATTAAGTAGTACTAAAAGTTATGTGACTATTCTTCAAAGTCTTGGTAGGGTTTTCAGAAAAAAATCCGGAAAAATTAAGGCAAGGATTTTTGATTTGGTCGATGTTTTTCCTTATAAAAAAGAATCCTATTCTATGAAGCACTTCTGGGAAAGATTAGCTGCATATAATCAAGAAAATCATACTATTATTGAAAAAGAAATTGATTTATCGAAATACATTGAATAGGACTTAAGTCTTTTTTAAGAATAACAATATATAATTATAGGATATAAGAGGAGAATAAATGTTAAATAAAGACGCGCTACAAATTTTACAAAGTATCACCGGAATTACGAATTCAGCCATAATTTCATATCCACAAACAGTAATACAAAATTACAACAAAGATGTTATAGGCATTATTGATTTTAGTCAGCATGAAGAAAATAGTTGGGAAGAATTTGGTATTTTTGATCTTTCTAATTTTTTAAGTGCCTTGTCGGTCTTAGATAATCCTAAAATTGAATTAAATGAAAATTCAATAGTTGCAAAAGATAATGACAGCGAAATTCAGTTTGTAACAAGCTATCCTTCTGCCTTACAAGATTTTACTACATCTCCAAGCAAAGTTACAACAACAATGCAAGCAGATTCTGTAGTAGAGGTAGAAGTTAACATTGACACTATAAATAGAATTAGAAAAGGTGCTAATGTATTTAAAACTCTTAAAGATTTATTTTTAGTTAAAGAGGGAGAAGAATTTTTTATTCGAACAGGAAATAAAAAGAAATTTAACTCTAAAGAAAATTCATACTCTATTAAGTTAGAACCTGAATTGATTAGAGGAGATGATTTTGAAATAGCTATTCCGATTGATAACTTTCTTGCTCTACCATTGATTAATTTCAATCTATCTATTAAAGAGAAGAATGGTCAATACAGAGTAGCTCTTACAAATAATATCTTTAAGTTTATTCTTTCTACGGTAGTTTAAATTTTTGGCATTAGTTTTACTATGTAAGACCAACTAAAAAATGTAGTGCTTTTAAAAAGTTGTAGAACCCGGTAGGGTAGAGAGAAGTTTCTCTCAAAAGTAAAAAAGGAATTAAAATATGGATTTTTCATGGGAATCAATGCAAGCTAAATTGCAACCAAATGCGTTCGGAGACAAAAAAGGTTATACTAAAAAAGAAGTAGATACTAGATTTTGGACTCTTTCAAAAGATGAGAATGGAAATGGAGCTGCAGTTATTCGCTTTCTACCAGATCCTGAAGGTGTACCTTTTATCAATATGATTAAAATTAATGCACAAAAAGGTGGTAAAGGCTTCTTCGTTAATGAGTGGTCTCCTGCTACAATTGGTAAGCCAGATCCATTTAATGAAAAGTTTCTTGAGCTCTGGAGTGCCGGAGAAAAAGAAAAGGCTAAGATTTTAAGACGTAGCAACAGATTCTTTACTAATATCAAAATTATTAAAGATCCTGCTAATCCCGAAAATGAAGGTAAAAT